>Ga0247841_10001611_pt1 | contig 49422 bp, 85 predicted proteins | sample LaCruzMarch2015__2_FD_192410 | JGI IMG/M metagenome (GOLD analysis project Ga0247841, IMG submission 192410) | Freshwater microbial communities from meromictic Lake La Cruz, Castile-La Mancha, Spain - LaCruzMarch2015_18m | ecosystem: Environmental > Aquatic > Freshwater > Lake | place: Spain... | reverse complement strand
AATATCGAAGCCAAGATGATAGAGAAACCAGTAACTCCGCCCGAAGTTATCGAGCGGTTCAAGCGTGACTACCCATCTTTAGCGCTGCGGGTCCGTGACGGCAACGAGAAGCTGATCGCGGCCTGGGTGCAGATTCAGGATTACGAAGACATGGCCGTGTACGATGCTTCTATGGAGAAGATCGCCCAAGCGGCTACCAAACTTTGGCAGCTCTGCCTTTATCTGGAAGTAATCGAAGAAGTGCTGGACGGCAAGGCCGACTGCCTCTACATGATGAACAAGAAGAAAACCCGGAAATGCAAAGAGTTCTGTAAATCGAAGAAAGGCACCGAGGTTGAAACCTGGTGTTTTGTCTGCCCATCAAGTTATCCATACTGGAGCGAAGAATGGTCAGCGTTCAATCAGGCGTTCCAAACAAGAGGTTAACCAAGCTGGCGGCACCCGACGGTGAAGGCGTCAAATGGGCTATCGGTTATGTAGGACCGGACTCCGAATGCGACCGGCCGTCTTACCGGCAGTACCATTTTCATTGCCGGCAATGCCCGTTTATCGATTGCGGCAGTAAGGTTTTCCGCCCGGGGCGGGTACCGGTGGGACATGTCAGTAAATAGGTTAGCCTCAAATGGGACGATGAGACAAGTGGGACATTACTAGGGGGTACCCCCTAATAATTAATTAATTTATTTTGGAGTAGAACAGATGTACCAAATTGGAATCGACCCAGGGATTACCGGCGCGGTAGCGATGTTACCGCCGGCGGACAAGTTAAAAGAGCTGAACCATAGCGGCGTAGAAGTTTACGACCTGCCGGTCTATCAGGACGGCAAACATCAAATGATCAACGCCGTGAAACTGGCGAACCTTCTCAAGAGCTGGCCGTTGGCCCCGGAAGAGCTGATGGTTTACGTCGAGCAAGTGAGCGCTATGCCCGGCCAGGGAGTTGCCGGCATGTTCAATTTCGGCACCAGCTACGGTATCATACTAGGGGTAGTAGGCGCGCTAGGAATGCCACTATCGCTGGTACGCCCGCAGGCCTGGAAGAAACGCGCTGGCTTATTACACCGCGAGAAAGACGAAGCCCGGACCATGGCGCAGCGCCTTTACCCGCAGATCGATCTTTCCCGGAAGAAAGATATCGGCCGGGCGGACGCTATTTTGATTGCGAGGTTCGGCAGTGAAACCAGCCAGGGCGTTTAAGATCCGCTACTTCGAATACTGGAGACTGAAAGAGCAGAAGCTCACCATCAAAATTGACTCTCTTGATGAGCAATTAATCGGTACCCGGAGCACGGGTAAATTATGGAAAATGATAGAATGGACAAACTGGAATCAGGAAAGCACCTGGCACAGACTGACCGTTCAATACCCGGGGCGAACCATTGTGCTGGTCCGATGCAGCTACCGGAAAGCATTGCCCTACCTGTACCTGATCCAGAAGACCGTGGAAGAAGCGGTCACCGAGGTCCTGGAGGGAAAATGAATAAATGGTGGAAACCGGTACCGTACTTCTGGAAGCTTTGCCCGATGCCGGAAAACAAAACACAGTGGGCGTACATCATTCTGATGCTCTTTGCTTTCCTAGCTGGACTCTTTACTGGCTGGAGGTTACCATGAAATTCAAGTTCAGACGAGGCAAGCCACCCCTTAAAATCATGGAGCGTGGTGACCGGCAACCATTGGTTGCAACCGTTATGCACCTAGAGAAGATTCCCAAGCCGTGGAAACCTGTTTCCATCACTGCCCACTGCCCGCTCTGTAAGAAACCGCTAACCAAAGAGAATATGCACACGGTCTATTTGAACCGGCAACGGCGCTGGGTTCATAAGATCTGCCCGGAGAATTAGATGTATCGTCCCATCAAACAAATGACCTTCAGACGAACCATTAAAGCCCGATCGTTGAATGACAAGGTAGCCATGGTTCTGCTTAATGAACCTTTCAGTGAATGGGATATCATAAACCTGAAAGCTGGCAAGACAGGTGTCACCCAGATTATTCGATTGGCGATACAATCACCGGTAAGAGTGCTGATACATATCAATAACATGTTCGTCGCTACATTAGAGAAAAATAGCGAGCTGACTCTTAACCAGGTTGTTATGTTCTTGTCGGGAGAATTTTGCCATTTATGCGTAGAGGTAGAGTCCCGACCGGGAAATAAAGATATGGAATATACCCTTGCCCTCCACTATCTGGGCGAACTCGAGGTGGTAGACTAATGGAAGATGTTTTCGGCCGCCTTAATAAAACGCTCAAGCAGCTGAAAGAAAAGCCTCCCCGGAAGCGGCGGCCAACCAGCAAACTCAAACGTATGATCTCCGGACTTTGCCCACGCTGCCCGGACGGTGGCGATGTCTATATCGATTACAAGAACGGCTCGTGCTGGCGCTGCGTCAAGTGTAATGGTTACTTCGAGCCCCGGGCTCTGATCAAAGAAGAAATATTAAGGATAAGGAGGTTCTAATGCAAATCACAAATCCGGCTGATTACCAAATCGGCGACCTGGTCTTGTTTAACGGCGCCGGTCCCACATTCACTATCCTGTCATGGCTGCTCGGAAGGTTTGACCCCGCCTGGAAGAAAGCTCCCCGGAAGCCCTGGCATGTGGGTTTCCTGTCTCGTAAAGATGTCACCGACAACTGGTTGGTGAGCGAAGCCAAAGGCGGCGTCGGTATCACTGAAAGCCCTCTAGCTACTTTCAAAAATCCATATCTCGTCTTCCGGTGGTTTTATACTCCACCAGATTGGGTCCAGGTCATGAATTTCATCAACGAATACCGGTACGAGAAATATGACAATTTCTGGGGCTATGCGTTCGTGATTCTCTGGTACTTCTGGCGCTGGTGGCCGTTCATTATTGACCGCAAATGGATGTGCTGGGAGTGGGTCTGGTTCTTTGCCCTGCAGTTCGGTAAACCGATCGATAATATCCATAAATACCCCCTCATCACCCTGCTCATGGACAAAGTGAAATATCCCGGATATGGAGATTAATATGGCTAAAAACAGTTTTCACCAGAACCTGGCGGCCTTTGTAGAGGCCGAACAGAAGGCCGGCATTGATGAAGCCCTGATGGAAAAGCTTCATCTCATCGCCCAGCTTGATACCATGTATTTCGAGATGGTAGCGGAACGGAGAAACACGCTTAACCAGTTCTTTGCCGAGCTGCATGACATCTTCGTAGCGGAAATGATGACCGGCAAATACGGCGCCAGCATCCTGATTGATGCATTGATTGTTTTGGCTTTCGAAGCCGGCTACCGGCTGGGGGAGGATGAAAACACTCCCACCGCAGCGCAGAAATTCGGGGGATAAAAAGAAAGAGGGGAGCGTAAGAACTCCCCTCTTTTGTGCCCACTTACCAAGGCCGTTCTCGGCGATTACCGACGAGCGCAGTTTCTCACTGTCGAGTGGATATCGCCAATACTCATTCCCTTGTGGACATTCGCTTTCACGCAATTCCCAACGGGAATACCGTACTGTTGCTTGAACGCTTTCTGTTGCGCGCCATTGGTATGGACCATCGCAACATAAGGGGTCAAGGCCTTGCCACGAGCCAGAAGTTTGACTTTTAGCATCGTAGACTCCTTTACAGTATTTCCTCTAAACCGACCCGGAGCTGGTTCAAGGACTACACCAACTTTCTCGTTCTCGGTATCGACCTTACGAGTTTATTAGCACATAGCCAGAGGCTTGTCAAGCAACGATTACCACCTGATCATTAAAAGACGCAAAGAGATAACTTCCAGTACGCAGATCAATATAACAATTATATTGACCAGGGATGGGCATCATAATAGGAGCACTGACCAACTGTGAATTACCAGTCGATGTAAACATTATCTGTCCGGACGTGGTAACTTTGGTGTTTATATTAGTGCCTAGCCAAACCTCCATCGTACATGGAATTCCAGATGGGATAACTGTGACTGGAACTTTAGCAGTCTTAACTACTCCAGAGGGAAACGCAATAGAATCTTCCGCCCCGATATTCACACCGCCGTAGCCAGTTCCGATGGCCGGAGACCCCGGCTGTAAACGGAAATCACCGATACTGGGATTAACAAATTGAGGGTCAAGTGTAACCGCATCCTCACCAAGCATGTTTCCCGAATGCCAGGCCCCTGCCGAGTTGTAAGATAAATTATGGTCAATGGCTACATTGCCATTAGCGTAATCGGCATACCATATCCCGTAAGTGTTAACAGCTGTACTGAATACGATATTGTTCCTGACAACGCAGTTGCTTAATCGGCTGGCAGGAGCATCTATCCATATTTCAGTAAAGCCCGAGGCAGCGTTGGAATACAGGGTATTATTGATGAAATTGAAATTGATGAGTACCCCATCATAGACTGAAAAAGCACGGTGGCATCGGTAAACGATATTATTGTAAAACCAGATATTAGTTATCGTTCCAATGTTCAATTCATCGTTAATTCCTAAAGCATCAGCCACGGTATCATGAATATCGTTGTAATAAAATTTAATATTGTCTGAATTACCGCGGCTGTCTACATAGAGAGCATTGTAAACATTATAAACTTCGTTATGATGAACGATTCCATTACGGCAACCAACTTTGGTATCAATCCCGTTCCTCTGCGTGGCAACAGCATCGTGTACCTTGCAGTTTCTGATTTCGAACGTATCCACCGTACTGAACGAAATACACTCGTTCATCGGCGTCAGGTTAGTGCCGAATGTCTCGCAGGTGTCAACCAGAATGTGATTTGAATTGTTGACTTCGATCCCCGATTTAGCGCAGTTGGTGAAGAAACAGTTGAATAATGTCAGATAGCTAATTCCATTAGCGTCTAAAGCAGCGCCTGTCACAAAGCCCGTAAAATTCAAACCGAGAAATCTTATGTAGTTGTACCAGACCCGGGTATTGCAATAAGCAGTGCCGGGAGCATTAATGTTGACTACATCAGCCATATAATTGCTGAAAGTAATCCAACCACTGGCTGTGCCACTTCGTGCGGGGTTCAAGACTTCATTGTAAGTCCCCGCTTTGATATAAACCGTATCTCCCGCTACTAAAGTATTAGTGGCTTTCTTTAGAGTTAGCCACGGCAACGACTCCGTTCCGGGGTTACTGTCCAAGCCCGTTTTAGCCACATAATACGTCGCCATTAAGCCACCTTGGCTATCGCCTGCCCACCGTTAGAAATAATCACCAGGCCGGGCAGCCCCAGCTCGTACTGCTGCATTGTCCGAGCGGCCCGCTCCGGCTCTTTTTCCAGCGAGATGACTTCGACTTCGCCGCTGGCAATCAGGTCTTTCAACTCTTCCTGCAGCGTATGACACGGCTGACAACCCTCGGATACTACCATAATACCTTTCATTTGTTCCTCTTAATTAACCCTTTTTCCCAAGCTGCTTCAATGCAGGTACGCCGATTGCAGGTCACAAGTCCCTTACCCAATATGGGTCTGCCGCAAATCGGACAATCTGATGCAAACCTGGCCCGCTCCACGGCCGCGGCTCGGCTTTGCTGTTGAGCAGGACTTGGATTATAGATGGCCTGCTCCCTACGATTTAACTTCGTTCCGGGCGGTATTTGTCCCTCTGGAAAATACCTAGCTTTCTCTTTTTCCTTCATTGTTTTCCCTCCGTTAATAAAGCCTCGAGTGTAGCCAGGTCTTTAACCATTTCCCGGCCTTCGCCCTTAAAGTAAAACTCGCCGGCCGTCTTCTTGACATCGTTCAGGGTGTCATTGGCCAGGTGCTTGATCTCTTCCGGGGCGCAGGCGTGAATGTCCTGCAGCATCACTACCATCGGCTCTTTGATCTTGTCCGTCTGCCCAGCCTTGATCAGGTCCTTAACCTCGATCAGCGTTTTCAGTGTCCGCTCCATGCGCTGCGGGCAAGTCAGTTTCTCGGCTTCCGGCTCTTTCCCGGCCGCCCACTTGGGCAGACGCGGTTGATTACACAGGACTTTAGCCTCTTCCGGACTCTTGGCTTTGCCCGAACAAACCTTGGCCCCGATGCAGAAATCTGCCCGGCGCTCTTCTTTGGTTTTTTCCTTACCTTTAATATAAGGACTCATGCAGGAGTTATAAGCGGCTCTATCCATTACCAGTCCTTTACCCGGAATTCATAAGGTACGGCTACCGCAACATCGCCGGCGTTGTCACTTTGCAACTCAACTCGCAAGGGTCCGTACATTTCATAGTCTGACCAAAACCAGTAGACAAAAACAATATCTCCATCGGTACCATCGGCGTCGTAAATGCTGGTATCAATCAGGGTCATCGCTCCAAACATAGTGAAATAAATACGACAGCTGATATGGGCAGCGATATTCCAGACACCCGGGAATAGTCTGAAATAAGCGTTCTGCAACCGCCACCACTGATTTGGCAAACCAAAAGTGAAAAGATCCTGCCCCGGCAAACCACTGGTAGCCGTTCCGGCAAAATAATCCCCTGTGACCGTTCTCGTATAGCTACGCGGCCGCTGAATCAATAAATTAAGTGCTTGCATTAAACCCATGTCAACTCCAGTCTATATCGATGGGCTGCCTCATGCTAAAAAATGTTGGCCTTCTACCACCATATCCAGTACATTGACCACACCATCACTATTGACATCTTCCCGGCCGGGAGTCGTTGCGCCCCATGCCATCGAGATCATTACCATATCGGCCAAGTCAACCTTACCGTCGAAGTTTAAGTCCCAGGAAGAGACAACCGCTATTTGGGTAATAATTGGTGATTCTAAAGGGAGTGGTATCGCGTTTACTCCGTCGTAAGTCGCTACTATCACGTTGGACAACACAAAAGAGCTGGCCTGCCCGGCCGTCAATGCCACGCAGTTCAATACGGCGAAGATCCCCGGAGCATTTACGCTTTGTTCGGGTGTAGTGATGGCGCCGGCCACGTCCTTAACTTCCGCCGGTAAAATAGTGCCGGGCTGGAAATAACTCGTAGCGCCGGCCTGTTTCAGGAAATTACCTTCCGCCAGGGAATCAACCCGCAGGCTGCCGGCGTTGAAAGCCAAGTTAAACTGGGCACCGTAAACAGCCACCCCGGCCGCCGGCTCAATACTGATCTCCACCGTAAATTGTTCGCCCGGAGCAAGAATAGTCTTGGAAGGTGTTACTTTAATAATCGTGTTTGCCATGGTTGCCTCCTAAATCACTTCTTTTTCTTCCTGAATAATTGAGCGAACATCAGCCCAACCATGATAACGAACAATACACCGATAATCCAGACAGCGGCGTACTCCGGATTCACCGGCCGATGCCTTCCGCTATCTTGCGGCTGATATCCCGTGCGGCCTGGCGAAGAACATGATACCGCGCCCCGAATTCCTTTTCGTGAACATCTTCTTCCTGTGCTATGTGTTCGTAAAGATCGGCCGTTTCGATATCACCCATGGCCCGGGCATACCTGGCCCGCATTCGGTAAGCCGCGGCCGCAGTATGTTCTTCTCCCATGCTGTGCCAGAGGTCGTGATCGATATATTCCATTTAGCCTCCGATTCCCTGCATGTTCACCGTATATTCGCCAGGTTCAAAGGTCGCGTCGGCCGGCAAATAAGTTGAAGATATTTCGGGTTCAGCATCATACTGAACCGAAGACGGCACAAAATGCAGGGTTACGTTTCCGCCACCGGACGGCTGTTTATGAAGCCACCAACCCAGAATGAAAGCACCTACGACGGCGCCCGTTGTGAATAATGTTTTCTGATTTTCGCTCATTGCCATCGGAGGCCTCCTATAAATAGTATTCCTTGACGATGCTATAGCCGCTGGCGGAGTAAAATTCCCGCCAGGAGGCCTCGGACGTACCTTCATTGAGGTTTATTAAATTAGTGATATTCACTTCTTGGAGAGGCCAATCCAGATAACTCACGGTAAAGTACAAATCCTTACCGGAATTGGCACCCCATATTAAAAAACCAACCACCACCGCCCCAAGCGCCAAGACAACTCCTGTATTTTTGTTCATAGTTACTTCTCCTTCCGGGCACCCTGGCAATTCGGTGTCTCTTTAATAAAAGTTATTAATTCAGGACGAACTTTTTCTCCCAGCAAGGTTAAAGCTTCCACCAGCATTTCCTTATCATAATCATACAGGCACTTGCAATTAAAAAGACCTTTTCCCTGGGAGATGCCTTTCTTGGCAAAACGGTCGGAGCAGATCTGCTTGGCTTCATCCAATGTCTGGGCTTTACCCGAGCAAAGCTTGGCGCCGGCACAGAAACTCATACGTCGATCGAGCCCCTCTTTGCCCTTGATCCACGGCGTCATACAAGCGTTATATTCTTCTCTAGCCATTTGATCCACGACCCTCGTTTTCGTCAATGTAATCCCAATCGAGATAATCACCCAGCCACCCGGAATAAGAAGCGGAAATAGTGCCGGCTCTTTTTTCCTCGGCCGCTGTTTGCGCCTGCTGTAATCCCCAGACTATGAGCCCGGCTACCAGGGAGCCAAACATACCGAACAGGAAAGATTCTGTCTTCCTTTCTTTATCGGTTAAGATTACTGAATGCTTTACTGCCATTATTCGCTCCCCGGAGCTTTTACAACCTTTCCCATTCTCACCGGCAAACCCGGTATCTGCCGTTCCAAAGCACCCGCGCCACCCTTGCGGGTGTTCGGCGCTAATTTGTCCAACTCATTCTCGGAAACAGACCTCCAGACAACGTCTGGAATTGGATGACCTTTGCTATCTTCGAAATAAAGCGTGGCGCCTTCCCCAGAAAGAACTTGCGTCCATGGGCTCGGATAATTGGCGGTCGGTTGCGGAACTGGCTTACCGCCGGACGGAGTCGGTTGGATTACGCCTTTTTTAAGTTCTATTCTCATACCAACGCCTTTCAGTTTTTCCAGTTCTTCTGGCGGAGCGGTAGGAGAAACTAATTTTCCTCCAATGTAAACATCGAAACCGTCTTTTTCCAACTGTTTTATCTGGCTCGTTGCCCCACGGGAAGCACCGGTCTTTTCGTGAAGCGCATCCAGGAAAGCGCCGGGGCTGGTATAAGAAAGACCCTTAAACTCTAACGGACCCCACTGTTCCGCTACCGTTCGCGGTTTCTTCTCTGGTTTCTTCTCTGGCTCCGGAGCTTTTTCTTTCTTCTTTTTGGTGGCGGTGATTCCTTCACCCTTCACCCAGAAATCCGGCTCTTTAGCGCTTTCTCCAGGTTTGCGGGCCAGCTCCTGCGCCAGGGCAGTCTGCAAAGACTCCGGCATCTGCTTGATTAGTTCCTGCTCGCGCTTTTCAAATCCCTTCAAAACGGCCGTAGGCAATGGAGTAAAAGGCGCCGGCGGAGTTGCCGGAAGCGTATCCGGACCAATAGCACAAACGTTCAAATTCTCAACAGAAAAGCGGATATCTTTAATATCCTGAATGATAGGCGCACCCAGAGTTTCCAGCCCGGGGAAGATCTTGCCCAGACTTTCCAACCGGCTCTCTGCTTTCTCCACGGCAAAACTCATTGCTTCGAGCAATACCAGCTTGGCCAACGGTTCTACGCAGGACTCTTTGAAATTAACAATGGTGCGTAATGGTTCGGCCATTTATTTCCCCTATTTCTTGGGCAGCTTTTTAATCTCGCAGGCGATACCCGCTCCCGGATGATAGACGTGCATGGCCTTACCACCGGCTTCCGCTTTCACACAATCAAGAGTGATTTTATCCGGACCCTCTTTCAACGTATCCTCAGTCTGGCATTCCACTACATAGCCCTGCAGCCGGAAAATGTCGACTACGTCCAGAGCTTTGCACTTCTCACCGTCGCAGGTTGTTTGCTGCCCGGACATCTTCAGGTTGAGGAACTTGGCCAGCGCCGACGGAGAACCGTACTTCGTGGTATTACAGTTAGCATCCGTATAATCAACCGCAATATTCCACTCTGCCGATTTCTTACGGGTTGCCTCGAGCTGCTTTAAGCCCTCGTTCGATAACGTTTGCGGCATCGGCTCACAGATCGGCATCCCGTTCAAGACCTCAATTAAAATGTTCTTGGCGGTGTCTCGAGTGATGAGCGCTGCCAGTAAATCTTTGTACCCCTGACCAATGCAATCTATGCCTGCCATTAAAGTCCTCCTTCTTCAAGGGATTCGTTTTCCTCAGCTATTTCCGCTATCGCTTCTTCGGGAATGCCGGTCAGACTGCCGCACTGGGCAATAGCGTCTTCCATCTGCTGGCGCTGGTTTTCAATTTCTTCGTTAATAGCTTCCACGGAAATAGGAAGCGCTGTCTTCCCGGACTCAACTTGCGAGCGTAGGTTTTTGAGAGTAGCAATGTTCTCCATCCTCTCAATAACGGCGTCGGTGTCGCAATGGCTGACCTCTTTGGTGATCAATTCATTGACTCCGGGTTCCATCATTCCACCAGGCATCGGCATTTCAGGCATTTATTTTCCCTCCCCAATAGTTTGTATTTTAGCCATAACACGGCGTTGAATCTCTTCTTTATCATCCTTGGAAAGAGCCCGGAGTTTCTGCTGGAGCCAGGCCGAACCGATGGCCTGGCGTTCGTTAATCAAATGGGCTGCCATCTTTTCGAACTCATCGGGATTATTAACACCAGCTTCAATAAAGTGGCGGGTCTCACGGCTGACTTCCAGAGCTCTATGGGCTAACTGCCTTTCCCATTCTGGCAGTTCAGCGATCTTGTTGGGCAGCAAATCAACCCGTTCCATGGCGTTGAGCTCGTCCAGACAGGTGTTGAGCCGGTCAACGATATTGGGGGAAGCCATGCCTTCACCCACAAAGCGAACGCATTCTTTCAAAAGTCCGGATACGGTGGCAAGGTGACCGATGGCGCAGCCAACGCAGCTGGTGGCAACTTTCTCCCCGGTCATCGACTGCACAGGAGCGTAATCGACTTCTTTAGGACGCGGACCTTCGAGGACTTTGACCGAAGAAGAAATGAGCCTCGGGGCTCCGGACCCGCCTTCAGTAAATCCGGGAAGAGCATCTGGAATCTCAGGGTATTGTATTTCCAGAGGCTTTACCTTACTGGCTTTGTTTGAGCGAATGATTTCAGAAAGGATTTTCCCGCCTTCGCTGATAATAGTGGCGATTAAAATGTCATCCATTATTTCTCCCTCGGCTTAAAGAACTGACAATTTATCCGTTCAGAGATATGAATCAGACCATAGCAAAGCTTCAGAAACCGACAACCTTTGCACTTCATGGTTTCTCCACAAGGCTAATTTCTATTAACACAAAGAAAAAGCCTTGTCAAGGCTGTCGCAGCGTTTTGCTTCCTGTCGTTGACGTGCGAGAGTATGAAAAGAGTATCCTTTAACAGATTACGAACGGAATATGTTTATACGTTGACAAGAGAATTTTTATGGGCTACGATAAATTCCAATGAAACAAAGGGAGAAAACATGACACAAGACACCCCTATCGAAGGTCAGGACCTGTTAGAGTACAGTTGTCAGTGCGGTTTCCACACCCCGGATAAAGGCGCTTTCACCAAGCACTTGCTTTCCGGAGCCCGGGCTGACGGAAAAGGTGTTCACAAAAGCCAGGGCAGAATCAACCCCCAAACCGGCGAAATCGCCATGCCACCCTTCGACCAGAGAAACCTAGACCAAATCAGATCTTCGAGATACGCCCTCAAAAAGAAGGGCATACCCGACGCCGCCGGCGCCATCCGGCAAACCGAAATTATCATGGATGCTTCCCAAATTAAGTTCGTACCTCGAGTTTTAACCTGTTCATTCACCCCCATCATGCAATCCGCCCTGGCCGCTGCCCAGCGGGTCTGGGGCTGGCGGCGAGATATGCCGTTCGATAACTTCCTGGATACCGTTCTGGTAAATTTCTTCCACGACCGGGAAATCGAACTGACAGCCTTTGTCATCAATAATCCCGCTTTGCATGAACAATATCGCAAGCAAAATCTTGCAGCCCAGAATCCCGTAGAAGAAAAGGTAGAAATAAAGGAGGCCACCAATGCCAGTTGAACCAGTTTATGTACCGCCAGCCGGAAAAGCCATTACCCCGGGTCAGGAAATAGGAGCCAAGGTCAGTAGCCCGCAATACTGGGCCAATAAAGCTACGGAAGCGCGAGCCATGCGGGAATATGAAGAGGAGCAGAAAAATATCGAAGCTATCCGTAATCCCCAGCAACCACAAGAGCCGCCCATCAAGATCGGCGGGTCCATCAACCTGGGAAATTTCGACCTGCAGGAACAGGGCCGGATAGCCGCCGCCAATGCCGAAGCTACCCGAAAATCAGCGGAGGAAAGAGCCATTAAAGCCGAAGAAACAGCCGAGAGACTACGCGGTGACCTGATCGCCGCGACCATCAACAACCTGCAAACTTCCCTGGGCGGGCAGATCACCAAACTCCAAGCCGATATCGCCGGCTCCAAGGGCAGCGCCAAGAGCATCGGCGACCAGCTTAAGGAAATTATGGATATCACGGCCGTGCTGGGATATGTCAAGCCCGGTACGGAAACTAAAGCCCCTGTCGTACAGAACGCTACCGATGCCGCGATCAGTCTAGAAATGTTGCGGTTACAGCTGGAGGATAAACGCACCGAACGCAGTTTTGCGTGGCAGATGGAGAAAGACCGCCGGCAGTTCCAGTTAGACCTGAAGAAACTCGACCAGGCCAACCACCTGGCCATCGCACAAATGGCCGGACAAAAAGAACGAGACGCCTTGCTTTGGAAAGCCCCGGAAATTATTGGAGCCACTATCGCTAAAGGGCTAATATCTTCCCGTGGTGGTGGCGCCGTGGCATCCCAACCTCCGCCGCAACGCCGGGCACCCGCCCCCAGACCAGCCGAACAAGCTGAAGACATCGAGAGCCAGGCTCCCGACTCGATGGCCAATAAAACGCTTACCGCTGGCGTGGGAGAAGCCGGCAGTATTGAATGCCCTGAATGCGGGCAACCCATCGCGGTCGGACCCACGGCTTCCCGCGCCGTTTGCGCCGGCTGTGAATACACCGTAGATATTATCCGTAAAGGAGCTGCATAATGCCGTTCGGATTTGATATCAATAAGATTGGTAAAGGCCTTGTTTCCGTTGGGATTCCATTCGTTTTCAAAGGCACTATCAATGAATTTCTTACAGAACGGAAAGTCGATATCCAGATGGCGGTCGACTGGGTTAAAGACGATAAAGATCTGCTGACCCTCTTTAAGGAATTTGGCGGCCAGGATTTTAATGACGTACTGGTCCGCGCCCATGCTTTCGTAGCCGACGCTAACTGGTTGACCAGTGAATACCTCATTGACTCTTGCCGGGAAGAGCATCCCGAAATCGCTTCTCTTTTCCTGGGATGGGATGACGCCCGGGTCTGGCTGGATAAGAACACGGAGAAATTACGCCAAGCTTTCTCCCAGGTAGCGATTCAACCCGCGCCGGCGCCATCAGCGTCCAGGTCTGCTCCACAACGCTCGGTAGATACTCCACCAGTCTCACAAGTATCCGAACTGGGTGCAGAGACTGCACGGAGTATAGAAGAGCACGTTTAGCTATTGTCCCAGACATCATCTTAAGAGGGTACCCGGTAGTTAATTAATTAATTATTGGCGGTACCCTCTAGTCATGTCCCACATGTCTCATCGTCCCAATTTCTATTTCAAAAAATATCGAATTCATTGTCCCACATGTCCCTTGAAAGACTTAACTATGAATCGTCCCCTTGTCCCATATTGAGGTTATTTTCCCGTTATTATTGACAAGATGCTGGAAATTGTGCTAATCGTACGTCAGGGTGAGAAAGTGTCCTGGGAAGATCCGCCGACCGATGAACAGGAGAAGCGCATCGGGCAATTCGCTCGCATCCTGAATCAAGATGTAGAGCAATATTTCCCTATCGCCAACCGTCGGGAAGCAAGGCGGATCATGTACGACCTCATGGGTCAGATCAGGTCGAGAAACGCTCGGCGAGCCGCCCAGCGAATCAGCAAGAAACTCACAGGAGGTTAATATGCCAGCTCCCATACCGCGAATTCCTCCAAATTACGGACAAACCCGAAATCAACGAGAAAGAGGCATGTGGGAAGAAACCACTGACCAGTATCTGCTTCGTATTGAACAAGATGCCTCTATCGGACAAATTACCCTGGCAGATCTTTCAACCGCTGACAAAGTAGCTTTATTTGGTGGTGGCGCATTGGTTCTGCTCGCCATTATCGGGAGGGATGTTTTCAGAAATGGAAAACATTAAAACCAATATGGATAACCAACCTATTGCCGCCAATTTCTTCAAACAAGGCCGCTGGTTGACTGATTATGTGACCCCGCGTGAGCTCGAGGTGCAGAACCTCTTTGAAACCATTACCAAAGGCGTGGTAGGTGATGACCGCCTGGCCATGTGCTGGAAATGGGTAGCCAATCAGGTGCATTACCATACATCGATTTATGCCCAGCTCGAGGTTATGGGTAAGATTTCTATCCAGAAAGATTATTGGATGCCTCCAGGCCTCACTATCAAGATCCGGGAAGGCAACTGCGCTGTCAAAGCGTTCCTGCTGGCTTCCCTTCTCCGTAATGAATTGCCACAGAATCAGGTTTACTGCGTTCTGGGCAACCTTATCGGAATTGGCGGGCATGCCTGGGTAACCGTGATTCTCAATGGCAACGAATACATAATGGAAAGTACCCGCTCCGATGTTTCACCTTTAATCCCGGCCGAGTCGACTACCCGTTATGAAGCTGTCCATTATTTCAATGATCAGGAAACCTATATGATTCCTGGGAAAACAGTTATGTACCCGATCACGGCCTGTTATTCAGAATGGCTGAAAGATTACCTTGATTGGAGTTACATTAAAGGTAAGAACAATGGCGTGGGAACTAATCGGTAGTGGCGACCGCAGTAATTTGAATACGCTGCCTACTTACGAAGCAGAACTGGCGGAGGGGCAAGACGCCAGGGTGGATTTTAAGTTTGTCACGTACGTGCCCTCCTTTCAGGTGGACGCCCTTCGTAATAGCCTTTCCATGGCAGGAGTAACTAATTTGAAAGTGGTCAGCAGCGGCGATACCATCCAGATCTTCTATACCAAAGATCCATGGTGGCTACCGGTGATCATCATCGCCGTCCTGGCTCTGGCCATTTTGATTATCAGCTGGTTATTTTATAGAGAAGTTGTTCATGATACGGGTCCGATAGGTGGATTTTTACTTTTGGCCACCGGTGCTCTGATAGCGGGAATTCTTGCCTACAGCATATTTAATAATAGGAGGGTCACATGACATTCAGACAGCAGCAACGAGACACGATGGAATTTATACCCCTGGCACCAAAAATCGGTGCAAGAGCTCAAAGCTATAGCGTAAACGCTATCGCTACCATTACCCCGGGCGCCAGTTATATCCAAAACATCCGATTTATTTATCCTTGGAACACATCCGCCTTCGTCACCACAGTTCCGGCTGGAGAGCGTTTCGATTTTGTTGTCGATTATCTTTGCAAAAACTCTTCAGGTAATATGATTGACCCGTTTAGTATGTGCATTGTTTGGTGGGATACCGTCGATGGACCGGGTTTACCGTCAGCCAGTGCATTCAAACTCAACGGGTATTATATGCGATCTTGGGATGGATTGAGCGGTGCCCATCCTGCAGATCCGACTATTACCGATGACAACAGCGCTCGTATTGCAAATAATTTCACGATGATTATGCCGGCTCGCAACGTAGTCTTACGCTTTAATATGTTTGCCAATGACGATAATACCCCGGCAGCTCAATATCCGGATCCCAGCGCCTGGCAACAATTAGTATAAGGAATGGCAAGATGTGCCAAACAAAGGCAAAAGGAAAGGCAGAATGGCCAGTTTAACCATTACTAATCCCAGTATTCATACTGGGGATGTCTTAAACTTTTCCTTCTCCGGTTTTAACGGCGCCGGCTCGGTCTGGGTGGGCGTGGTTGGCGGTGGGGGATCTTGGTTTAATGTTGGCTCTAATGGCAGCGGCGGCGGTGCTTTCGCCATCGGAGAAGGCGCGGGCAATTATACGCTCGAAGCCTACGATGATATGGGAATGTACTACGCTACCGCCAGTTTCACTGTTACTGGCACATCTTACAATCCGACTTTAAGCTGTACTGCCAGCGTGCAATCCGGCGGTACTTTAAGCTTTAACTTTGCGGGATTTCCTGCTTATGCCTCAGTCTGGGTAGGTGTGGTAGGTAGAGGTGGGATGTATGTTACTGCTAATGGGTCCGGAGCTGGTTCCGGGTCTTTCACAATAAGCGAAGTTGCGGGTAACTACACCCTTGAAGCTACCAGCGGCAGTTACCGGGCCACAGCCAGTTTCACTGTAACTGGTGGACAAAACGTGGGCTGGAAACCGATGTTGATGAGTTTCGTTACTTCTCAAACTTTACTGGCTCAAACTTTTGCTCCAAGCTTGACTACCTCACCCACCGTAGTACAGGGAGGAACTTTAATTTTCAGCTTTGCTGGTTTTCCTCCTAATGTTCAGGTTTTAGTAAAGATTTCCGGGTTGCACGGTGGCCAATATATTACTTCTACCAGTTCCGGTACAGGTGCAGGCTCACAACAAATTGTTGGAGAAGGTCCGGGTAATTACATTCTCGAAGCTACCTATACCACTTATAGTGCGACGGCGCCCTTTACGGTAACGGCTATACCAAGCGCCGGCTGGCTACCTATGTTAACCGCGCTGGTTACTACCTCAACCTTGAATTTTATGCCTCCGCAATCTGAGGGTTGGCATCCCATGTTAACCGCCCTGGTTACAACAGGCACCCTGAAGTTTATGCCCGCGCAATCCGGTGGCTGGCATCCCATGTTAACCGCCCTGGTTACAACAGGCACCCTGAAGTTTATGCCCGCGCAATCCGGTGGCTGGCATCCCATGTTGGCTACATTAGTTACTTCCGGAACTTTGAAACTACCGGGCGAAGAAACTCCGCCTACCAATAATTGGCTGCTGCCAGCACTGGTCATCGGCGGGGCGATAGTCATCGGGGCGGCAGCCTCAAATAAGGATAAAATCCAAAGCACCTATAATAAAATCCCGAAGGAAATAGGGTACAAACCAAAAGTAAAAGCTTAATTTTCCATTGACACGGGAAATTTAATGTGTTAATAGAAATTAGCACTCTGTAGGGAGAAGAAAGAAGAAACCGCGGTCGATACAGAGCTTCAATAGAGGAGATCTAAAATGATTAAATGGACAGAAGATCTTGGCGCCCCGTTAGCAGTAACGGCAGTCAATATCATCGGTCGGAAAAGCATCCCTCAGTATCATGACTGGCTGGTCTATGGAATGGCCCTCGCCGGATACGGCATGGCTTATTTCAACAAGGGCGGCGACTTCATGAAGAATGTAGGGATTGCGGCTCTTCCTCTGGCAGCGGACAAGATTTATGCTCGCATCACCTCCGGAACCGTAACTGGCCGGTCGGTCGGCGGCAGAGTCGGACGCTATCCAGCTCCCGCATACTCCGAGGAATTTCAGGGGTTAAAACTGGAATAACCCCGGGCGCCGTCGGGCGTTCGTATCCAGAATAAGATGGGTTGGCCACTAAACCCGGAAAAGAAAATAGCTGGCAGGAGAAACTATGAGTTACGCAATTCCCGTTGATGAACTCTCGATTGCAAAAATCGAAGGTTTCCGCCAGGCAGCCCAGGCAGCGGCTCTTCGCAGAGCCATGGATCTCAAGTTAGCGACCAGCATGAAAGAGCTCACCTTCCATGAGGCTTTCCCGCAGTCCGACTTGAGCAACCCGGCCGCCAACGGCTACGCTGCAGTTGCCCGGTACCTGACTGGCGCCATTGTAGCCAACACCTGGACTTCCGTTTTCAGCTCCGGCCTTGTGCCCCAGCTGCAAAACAACCAGATCGCCGTGTTTTACAAGATCATGGACTGGACCGTAACCCCGCAGGTTACCCAGGTCCGGTTCCGCCTTGGACAGACCGGCACCACGACCCTGGCGTGGGTCAACGTTGAAAATATCATCAACGTGAAGCTGACCCCGGAATGCTACCTGAGCGAACCGGTGGTCTATAGCCCGAATCAATGGATGTTCATCGAATGCATCACCCGCGGTGCGGTAGCAGTCGGCGAAATCCTCGGTTTCGGCTGCTTCATCGCCGAACCTGTGGGCAACCAGTTAAGCTAGGCCCCATCACAACTGAATAAGAAATCCGGGGAGGGAGTCAGGCTCCCTCCCCATAGTAGTCTAGGCTTTCCTTTAGTAAATAGAGGAAAAGGAGAAAACTAAAATGCCAGGTGGATTAAGACAAATCATCAATTCAATCGCACACGATATGGATAATATCGCAGTGCGTCCTTCGCAAGCCTATTTGGCCGCCACCGGTGCTTACACGATCTTCAGTGTTTCCGGCGGCGCGATCTTTGCCAAGCTCCTGATTGGAAGAATCACAGCCGCGGCCGTCGGCGCTACCACCATCGCTGGAACGCTTAACGGTATTGCCGGCGATGCCGGTGCCGTTGCTTGTAACGGCGCTGTTGGGACGCTGGTCTGGTATCCGTTAAACGTCGCTGCCACGATTCTCAATGCCGCGGCCTTCCCGCTGACCATCGCCACTGACCCGAGAGGTATGGCGGTTGGTTTGCAACCTGCAGGCCCCGGTCTTATTGTCATGACCTACGCGGTAGGTACCTCTCTGACCATGGAATGGACACTGGTTTACACGAAATTGAACCAGGATGCCACGGTAAGCTAACCCCGATAAAATAAGTTAAGGAGGCATGAAAATGCCAGGTGGATTAAAACAATTAGTTTCCCTTTCTTATTTCAATGGGGCGAATGGCATCCGGGTAAATCGTCCGACAGCTAATGATGCAGTAGGGCCGACCGCTCTCTTCACCATTGCCGGAGGGCTTGTCCTGGTCACCAATCTCATTGGAATAGTCACTACCGTCCGCACCGGTGGTGCGGGCGCAACCCAGGTATTTTCCCATAGTACCGGTCCAACCGTGTTGTGTTTAGCAACCATAACCGGTTTGGCCACCGTCGGCACTACCATTACTGTCACCGGTGACCCCGCGGATGCGCTGGTTATCGGCGTCGGTACGGCCGTTGCCAACACCTTCCCCCCAATCCAAGGTGGAATGAAAGGGAGTGGAGCTGGCGGCATCAGTCAGTTTGGTTTGATTTGTGGCGTGGGAACAATCACGACCACGATCAGTATCGCAACGACCGGTGCAACCCGCTACATCCTCACCTACATCCCGCTGGATGATAGCGCCTCAGTTACTTAATCTTGAAGAATAGGGCGGGTGAAACTCCCGCCCCAAATCTCGAAAGAGAAGGAGAAGAGATTATGGCTTACAAAGCTGGTTTAGGTTATTTTACTACCGGTGGCACCCATCAACTCGCTAATGGCGATGTCGGTTTCTTCACCGTCACTGGAACGGTCATTGTAAAACTCATCTATGCAATTATGACCATCGTCGGTGGGGCTAACGTTGCCGGTTTCTACTGTGCAGGAACTGCCATAACCCGTGTGGCATGGAGCGTAGGTGCTGACATCAACGCTGGTATTGTAGGAGATGTTATTTCCATCAACAGCGTGGCAGGCACACTAACTACTGCATTAACTGGTGTTAGCGCCGCTTATCACCTCGTAGCGCCTGCGGGCGTAATCGGTATGTTCGGCAATGCCGCTGATACGACTCTGACCGCCTATTGTTATTGGATACCAATGACCGCCGGCGCCAACGTCGTTCTTTTGTAAAGTAACCCGGAGGGGAGGGCGAACATCTCTCCCCTCCATATTAAATTGAATATTCTAGTCGCAAATTAATAGGCAAAGGAGGAGAAAGACAATGCCGTTAATTAGTGGTTTGTACGATTCCGCACCTATCCAACCCGTGGTGAAAATCAAGGAGAATATCTCCATTTACACCCGGGCCAAGTGGCAGCACTACTCGGTGGAATACATCGAGCCGATGCCACGTTCCAGTCCCTTTACCGCTGACCTGGTAGCGCTGGCCAATCCCGCCGGCGGCGTACTGGCAGCTGCCGGTCAAATCAACAAGCAGCTCCTGGCGATTCTTCAGCTTGATGATGGTGAGTTCCTGCAGCTGCGCTGGGAACCGATCGACGATGTGGAAGCCGTTCTCTGGGAAACAGCTCCTACGGGGAGATTTGTTACCCGGGGCGCCCATTGCCGCGTCGATATCGGTACCAGATTGCGCGACCCATGGTTGTCCACTTCCCAATTCTTTGTGATCGGGAAAGACAGAGACGCCCAGATCCAGATTTTCAACCCGCTGGCCGTAGCGCAACCAACCGCCAGGCTCAAATTCTTCGGTTTCCGCTATGTCATTGAGCCGTTATCCAGCCAGATCTCGGCAGATATCACGGCCGGACGCAAACCGACCACGTATCTACCGGCGGAAGGCACTGCTGGTTTGAACCCGAATCCCCAGGGTCGCTAAATTAAGGAACCATTATTATTAAAGGAGGACTAACATGCCTTTCACTAAAGATATGGCTTTATTGGAAAGAGATGGTAATGCCGGTTTGGTGACGACCACCGCCGGTCCGGATCTCTTGCACACCCTGCCCACCGGGCGGTCACTTCGTATCACGAAAGTAATGGCTTTTAACAACACCGGCGCCAACGTCACCATCCAGCTTGGTACGCTGACCAACGCCGGCGCTTTTGTCGGCCTGCTTCCGTCGATGCTGTGCATCAATACGATGGAGAACACCTGGAATAAAATCGACCTGCCATCCGTGGAGTTTGTAGTAAACTCATTAGCCGGCGCTCTGGGCAGAACCGGCAGTGTTTACGTTCAAGCCACTGCGGTTGGTGTGGTAGTTTCCATCGAGGTCGAAGAGAAAATTTAATCGATCTCCCTGAAGGAGTGAGATATGGCCGAGCAAAAAGATAGAACGGCGCTCGCCCTGGGTTTAGGCGGTGCTGCCGGCATAATGGCAGCCATTGCCCTCGCCAAGAAAGCTTCGGCTTCCGGTGGAGGTGTCATTGACGACGCCACAAAAGCATTGTTGATGGCGATTGCCGAGGCGAACGCCCAATTAGTAATCGATGTGGAAGCTATCCTGGCTGCCTTGCCCGGTGGCGGTGGTATGGGCGGTCCGGGTAGCGGTTTTCCCGATAATTGTGAGACGGTCGCAACTACCCGAATTACCATCGGTCAAATAAACCGTGGATATCAACTTACCGATCTGGTTATCCCAGCGGGCATGAGAGTGTTAATCTTCGCACCGACGACCAACGCCGGTACGATATATGTAGCTAATTCCCGAACTAACGCGCAGGACCTTGACTCGGCTTATCCGTTGATTGGCGGCCAGTCGGTCGGGTATTACGTGAAAAATGCCAAGAATCTGCAAGTCTCGGGAAATACAGCCGGTGACACTGCCATCATGACCGTTGAGATTAACGGGGGTGTCTAAATGGCAGAATCAGGAAGCGTAACCCTCGTCCGTTATGACTTGGCAGCTTATGGCCGGGTCACCGCTGTAACTTCGACGACTGTTTTTACTGTCGCATCTCTAGCCGGTCACGGTAACGCGGCATTTGCCGGCACAGTTCCTCACTTTGCTTTTGTACTCCGGCAAAACGCCGGTCTGGGAGCCGCGCCCCAGGGAGAACAACAGGCCATCACCGGATACGTCAGCGCCACCGGTCTTTTCACGATTACCGCTCCTTATACCGTACCCATTGCGGTGGGAGACGAAGTGCTGATACTGCATCCCTCGCTTGCCGGTATGCTTTCAGCCGCTTTTTCCGGAGCCTTGTCACAGATCCAGAAACTGGCCGGTGTAGCAGGACTTTCCGGTACTTTGAATGCTAACTGGAACGCTGCCGAACAAAACGTAGTCACTATCGGCGTGGCCGCGCAACGTCTGAAAATCCACGCCATCACTATCGATATTTCAGCCCTGGCTGGGAACATCACTATTCGAATGTACACCCAGGTCAATGGCATCTTAAGACGAGTTTTCCCGGTGCCGGCAGCCACCACTTTCTCCGTTGCCGGTGACGCTCCCGCTATTACCATAATTAATGGAACATGGGGAGTCCGGAACCCGGTCGTAGTCACCGCCCAGAGTGATGCTGCGGCTGATGACGGTCTAGCTATTGCTTGGGATTATTTAATTGAGGAAATGTAATGAGCTTTATCCAGAAACTGGCGGGCACTACAGCTATTTCTGGGCTTACCATCGATGCTGATAAGGTCTGGGAAGATGCCGGAGTGCCAATGGGGATCTCAAATATCAAAGAAGTAGCTGCCGGCATGGCGGTCGGCGATATGATTTATTTTAATGGAACACAGATCGTTAAAATAACACCCGGAGTTATTGGTACTGGATTTAAGACTAAAGGCACGGGAAAAAACCCGATCTGGAGCTTTACCGATGTTTTACCATAGGAAAGTATTATGAGTTTCATAACAAAAGGCGGAGGAGTTACAGCCCTGTCCGGGCTTACCATCGACGTTGATAAAAACTGGGCGGGAATGGGCATCTCTAACCTAAAAGAACTGGCTCTGGCAATGGTGCAGGGCGACCTGGTCGTGCGTGGTGCTGCAGGCGTACTGGTGAGATTGCCTCCCGGGGTCGCTAACACGATGCTGACGTCAGCCGGTCCCGGGGTGCTGCCATTCTGGGGACCGGGCGGTCTTTACCTGAACCGGTATTTCCCGGCGACTATTGCTTTGCCCGACCCTGTAGTTACTAAAAACCCCGTGCGGAATTATATTGACACCGAGCCGGCGCCGCTTGCAACTGCTTATAACGATGCTACTGGCGACCAGACTGTTGGGCTGGGAATTGTTAAAGCCCAATTACCCGCCATTACCATTCCGGATACTGAAAATCTCAATTTTGCGCCAGATTATTCAGAGCCCATAACAGCGACAACACATACTCACATTGATTTAATCAAGGTGCTCGAAGGTGCGGTCGCTGATGACGGCGGAGCAACCACCGATGAAACCGCGGCTGCCCAAAATGTTACTGCTAATGATATGACTCTCTTCCCGGCCGCGCCGGCCGACGACGATGCTTATTACTTCGGCTCAGATTACGTATTTGATGAGCTGATATTGAATATCGGTACTGCCGGCAACGGGGTCTGGTCAGTAGAGTGGGAATACTACGATGTCGACACCACCTGGCACGCCTTGGCTGATTTAGTGGACGGCACAAACGCTTTCGAAGCCGCGGCCGGCAATCATTCTGTCACTTTCACTAAAGACGCCAACTGGACATCGGTAGCTGTGGGGGGCATTGATAAATTCTGGATTCGCTGCCGGATAGACGTCTATACCAGTATCGTGACCCAGCCCAAAGGCACTCAAGCATGGTACAAGATTACAATTTAGGAGAAAAAAATGGAAACAAAAATGAATCTGGCAGTGGCAGCTAAAGTCGTAACGACTGACGCAATTAACAAGCAGTTTCTCCCAGGAGAAATCGGAGCCGTACTGGACTGGCAAGTAAGAGACTCTGATGGCAAAATCGTCAGCTCACATATTAGGAAATCTGAAAGTTACGTTCGGCAGTTCCTGGATTTGCTTTTATTAAAGTTCTCGGATGTGAACATGCTGGGTCTACCTGTTCTCGATACCAGCGATGCTACTTTATACTTACCAAATTCCCCTGAAATTTTCTACTCTGATGCCTTGGCAAACAACCAGTTGTACGGTATTATTGTCGGGACGGGCAATACGGCTCCCGATATCTCGGATAATCATATTGAAACGATAATTGCTCACGGAGTCGGCGCCGGGCAAATGTCTTACGGCGCGGTTACATTCGGAGCACCGGCTTCTGATGCCACCACTTCACAGTTTACAATTACCCGAAATTTTGCCAACGGTTCGGGTGGAGCAATCACTGTGAACGAAATAGCTTTATACGTTAAAGCCGTATGGAGTGACCCAATAATCTCGTTTCAAACCGCGATCGGCCGAGTCGCATATTTTATGGTACTTCGTGACGTTATCGCTGGCGGCATAGCCGTAGCTAATGGACAAACATTAACCGTTAATTACAGACCGCAAGCGGTTGTATAAAGGAGAGAACAAATGAGCAGGTTAAGAACTTTACTAACCATCAATAAAAATGGGAAACGGGTTTATCGGGAGTATTCCAAGAGTTTCACATTCCATTTTATGGAGGCTTTATATGTTTGCCATGCAAACATCCTCACAGGTGTTCCATTGACCGGGGTCACGGACGTTATGGGTTGCTCAAGAACCATCGACGGAGACTCTTTGGATACTGCAACATACACGATATACGCAAAAAATACGTTAGCACTAGACGCTCCTTCAGGGTCGGGCACTGTTCATGCGCTAGACGGTTCAAATAGGTCACCTTGGCGGACGCAACTGCTTTCAGGCCATCAATTTGGAATTGTGCTTGGTACGGACGCTACGGCAGTAACGCCTACCGACTCCCGTCTGGTTAACCAGGTATTTCACGGTGTAGGTGCTACCGTTGCCGATGCGTCCAGAGAAAGCCAAACTTTAGAAAACACTGACACCGCCCCCCCAGCGATCGACGGCTCCATTTACGGTATAGCGTTCTCACCTGCAAGGTCGATGTATATGACCAGAATAGACTTTAAGACCTTTCGAACTGGAAATCCTGGCAATGTCACTGCCAATGTAGTAGGTTTAACTCAATTGGGAGCTTCTACGATAACAGACAACACCATTCTGGGAACATCAAATGTGGTAAATGCTAACCTGTGGGGGGCTGCCTCACCTGGTGCTTTGGCAACCTTTACTTTTGCCACTCCTGTATTACTTCAAAAGGGGTTTTTGTACTTTATTTACATCAACGGCAGAACAACGGCGGGCAACCTCACTAATATAAGAACTTATAATGCCTTATTATACGCAGGTGGGCTACTTTCTCGCTCAGGCGGAGCTGGCACTATTTTGACTACCTCTGGGCTGCTCTCGTACTACCCAGTTTATGACATATGGGGAACTTCCCCTGCTGAAATGGAATACGGCGGAACAAGTATTTATGGACGTGACACGGCTGACCCTAATGACTCTTTCAATATCAGCCGCATTTTTCGTAATAATTCAGGAGAAAGTATTGAGATAAACGAGTGTGGTATTTACGTACCAGTGAGCCGTTATATTGCCAGTGTGACAAACTGGTCACTGAACAACTACGTTGTTTGTGCTGCCAGAGATGTAATTGCACCCCATATTGACGTAGCCGATGGCGAAAATATCGAGGTCATTTACACCCCGAGTATCACCGTTTAAGGAGGCAACGTGAAAAGCAATAACTTCAAGCACGCTTACGCCCTGATATTGCTGGGCCTCACGTTCGCCTGGGCGATAGTCTGTGTTTGGATCACGTGGAAAGCGACCGTAGTTGCTACTTCGGGGGCTATTTTAGGAGCTGCCGGTGTCGATACCTTGCTTGGCGCTCTGATATCGTGGAATGCACTCATTATTCAACACTATTTCAGGAAGAGCACGCCGGAGGACAACCTTTCAGTGCCGCCTGTCCCACCACCTAAATGAAGGAGAGTATGAAAATGGCACTGGACCAGATTGCCTTAATCATTACCACCCTGGCAGTGATCTTCTCGGCCGTCCTGAACGCCGCTCTATGGCGGAGAATCGGGCGAATGGAGGAAGCCATCAAACAAATCTGCCCCTGGGGCAAAGATAATTGCCCGAGCTTCCAACGGGCTAAAGAAGAAGCCGCGCCTATAAGACCTGCAAGGAAGGAGATTAATGAGCAATTCTAATTCCGGGATCTGGATATTGTTCGGGCTGCTGGGCCTGGGCGCCTTATTGCTTTTGGGGAAACGTGACTCGATTCAGCAACAGGGCGACTATGCCGAACGGTCAGATCCGTATTTCCCGGCAGAGAATCGATTGCATTTTATTCCCACTAACCGAGCACCCGCTTACCAACCTCCGGTACAAGCGACTAATGCCTATGATAATGAAGAAGTCAGGGAGATAACTTACAATGACGACGGATTACCGACCAGAATCGTTATCCACCGGCACGCCAAGGTCGCTTGAGGCCGAAATTGAATTAAACGGTGAACGTGTAACTAACTTGCCCGAGGTAACACTTAACGGGCAACGAGTCGTCATGGCTCCGGAAGTCAGAGAAATCTACGAGCTGATCAACATGGCCAACATCGCCAAAATGCGTAAGCTCGAAGAAAGCAAGGTCGCTGCCGGCGCCCAAAATATCCAGCTGGATGCTTCTACTAATGTTCAAAGCGCTTCTTTTCCTTACCCGGTACTTTCTTTAAGCATTGTGAACCGGGGTCCGGGCAATTTTTATTACCGGATCAATAACGGGGATCCGCAGCGCAGTGACCCTCCCATGCTCCTTAATGAAGTCGTAAATATCGATTTTCAATACCCGACCATCTATACCATTCATTACCGGTCAGATACCACCGCAATAGTTACTATTCTGGTGAAAACCGGCAAAAAATGGTTGGAGAAAGTTAAATGACAACGGACTGGAAGACACCGCAGAAAACGCCGGTCGACGTAACTATCGTCAATACACCGGGAGCGCCGGTGCCGGTTGTTATCCCAACTCCGGTTCCCGTCACCGGCCCGTTGACCGATGCCGAGCTGCGGGCTTCCCCTGTTTCGGTTACCGCTACCGATAAAGATAATACCGTTCTTTTTACCGGATCTATCGCTGTTACCGGACCCGGGGCCGCCATCGAAGTTACCGGATATCAGGGTATTTCCGCCCAATTAACCGGCGTCTGGGCCGGCAGTCTTATTTTCGAAAGCAGCAATGACGGTACCAACTGGGATATCGTCCTGATCATGTCCCGGGATGATGTTGCCCTGCAGGATAAGATCGATCAGAATGGCTTGTATTCCGTTCGCTCTTCCGGGAAGTATTTACGCTACAATATTATAGAAATCACCGGCTCGGTATCCGCCGTTATTCTGGGTAAAACAGTTGAAGCACTTTCTCCCGCCGACAAACTTTCCCTGGCCATGGACCCGGCACTCAACATGCCACTCAACACCCTTCAATCTAATGTGGAAAAAAGAGACGTCAACAATGCTGCCGTGCCTAGCGACGCTCCGGCGCCGATAATTTGGACTTCCCCGTTGGCGGCTTACCCCATCATCATAGACACCACCGGATATCAGACTGTTATCGTCCAAAAAATCACCGCTGGAGTAGTGACCCCTAATGTTTCCAATGACCGGGCCAACTGGGTGGCTACGACCGCGGTTAATGTTGCTTCCGCTACGGCTAAAGCAGCTACTATACCGACTGCAGCCGGTGTTTATGCTATCCCTGTTACCGCACGGTATCTCCGGCTGACCGGTCCGGCTACATTAGTCACCTGCATTATTTATCTCCGGCAACAACCACTGGACATGACCTCTCTGATGCTGGTGCCACCCTTCAACGTCGCTCAAGTGGGTGGTACTACTGTGGTAACCGCGAATGTTTCCGGCATGCTCGCCGTCGGCGGCAACATCGCTCCCGGCGTAGCCCCGACCGCCTTTCCTATTCCATTGGCGGCTGATTACGGCACCAAGCAGTCACCGACTGCCAAGACCCGGCGTTTACTGACCGACGATCAGGGAAGATTAGTACCCAGCAATATGGATTATTATAGCTGGATTACCCAACAGCAATTCTCGAGTTATGGTTCGCAGAACGTCCGTGATAGCTCGACTTCGGACGGCCGGACATTTATGGATTTACTATTAGAAATCTTGATTGAGCTCAAAATACTCAATTTGCAGATGCACGAACTGCCGCTGGAAATGACGAGCAAGAGCCCCAGCGGTATCGATATCGAGACAATACGGGCGGAGATATAATGTTTTTACAGGATGAACTTGGCCGGCCTTACGGGGTTAAGCAGGTAGACGGCAAACCACGGGTTTCCTCTACGCCCTATCTGTATGACATTGCTGAAGGTCAAATTCTTAACCATGTCCCGTGGAGCAAGATCGGTTATTCGGGGGCCTCCGCCGCCACCGAAACGACTATCTGGGTGCCGGCGACCCAATATGTCTGGCCGGTGGCCGGCCAGCAGATGGAAATCCGGGGTAATCATGGCGATGATACTGCCGCCGGAGACGGAGCTCGGACCGTCTGGTTTAAGTACCTGGATTCTTTCGGACAAGAAAGAGAAGAAACAGTCACGATGGCGGGGGTTGCCAACGTAGATACGGTTGCCACCGATATCTACCGTATACAGAATTTTCGGGTAGCTACTACCGGGCAAAACGGCCGCCCCACCGGTATCATCGATATTCGTAACCGTACCGACCATACAACTGTGTATTCCCGTATCGCCGCTGGCTATACCCGTGCCCGAAATAGTGTCTGGACGGTACCGGCCGGAAAAACTTTATATGTCACCAGTATAGCTTTCAGCTGTGCTTATAAAACCACCGGCAAAACAGTTAGATTTACCACCCATGCTACCTGGGATGATGCCAGGAAAGCAGCCCTAACCCGCGGTGTTATGTTCATACCTTACTCAGAAGTTATGATGGTAGATAATACTTATACTAAACTTCTGGAAATTCCCACCCGTTTACCGGAAAATACAGATATCAAGGTTAGTGTCATAGGTGAGGCCGATGCTCAGTGCACTTCGCATTTAAGAGGCTGGATAGAAAATATTTAGGAGGCAAATATGTTAACTCAAGGACAAGTTGGACCTATCGCCAGTACCGTATCGTTGGGTACCGGTACCCAGGCCCCGCAGCGCCAGGGAAATATGGGAGACTCGATTGTATCGGAATTACACGGCAAGTATTACGAAGCCGTCTACCGCCGCAGCGTCTTTGTAATTGCCAATCAAGCGGCCGTCGCCTTAACGGCAGGCTTGGCAACCGCTTATACCGGATTGGTTGTCGGCAACCCTACCACCTCCAGTGTTAACCTGGTAATGTTAAAAGCATCCTGGGCTTTCACGGTAACTTTGCCCACCGCTTTCACGGTCGTTGGTTTGATGACGGGTACCGGAGCTACGATCACAGCTTCACTAACGCCGCGCAATAGATTCGTTGGCGGGCCTCCCGGACAGGCTTTGGCTAATGCCGGACAGACACTGCCTGGCACCCCGGTGCTGGAATCTCTTCTGAACAGCCAGGGCGTATTAGCTATCGCCAGCCAGGGCTGTAACCCGGTACAAGAACGAGATTTGGAAGGTAGCATGATCCTCCCGCCAGGAGGATTCTGCGCATTTTATAGCATGGCAGCCAATACCGCCTGTTTCCTCGGCTCGTTAATGTGGGAAGAAGTCCCGATTTAAGGGAGAACCATGGCAAAGAAGAACGGCTTGTACGTCTGGGTTTGGCAAGACGTGGTTCGGGATCTCGCCGAGCAAAACAATTTCTTCAACGTCTGTCAATTAGATAGTATCAAGAAGGTCTTTTGTTCGCTTTATTATCCTTGGTGGGCAAACGAGTCTATCCAGGTCAACGCTTTTATTACCCGAGCACATGGCCTCGGTATCGATGTTTATGGTATTCCGGAGGTCCTCGCAGCAGACCTGGCAACCCCTACTAATTCCAAAGCGCAAATCCTGGCGCTGCTAAACTACAACGACGCTAACCCCGGCGCTATGTTCGACGGTATTCACTTCGACGTTGAGACACCCGGACAAGGCGAAGCAGCCATAGATATCTATGCTAATTATTTCCGTACGGTCAAGAACTTTTTCAATACGGCCGGCAGCTCTTTAATCTCGCAAGGGATGAGGTTCAGCGCCTATCTGGACCCGCCGCACTGGATGTCGGGCGTACCTTACGGTAACGCGGCCGGCGTAGCAGCTGCTACCGAGCTCTACCAGGAATTCGATGAAATCGATCTCGTAGGTTACGAAGTCAATAAGACCGATCTGCTGATGCACCTGGCTGACGGCCCGGCAATATGCACTTCGCTCGGCGTCGTCTTCCGTTGTGGGTTTGAATTATCACAAGAAGGATACTGGGGAGAAATCGGACCTCTGGGGCTGAATTACTATTGGCAATTCGCTGCAGAGATGGACGCTTATTTCGCCAGTTATACTTATTACGGCGGGCGATACGTAGAACAATATTCATCGCTAAAAACATTATTGGAGGGTTATATGGCAGCTTACATTTTCCAACCGAGTCAGGCGAAGACCGCCAAACTTCCTTTGAACCTGGACCCCAGCCTGGTAGGGCTGGCCTTGACCGCCGAATTATTCTTGTCCAAAGACGGCGGAACGACCAAAGCATCAACCTCGGGCAAGATACCCTTTACCGCGGCCACTACCCAGAATATCACCATGCCAATCACCATGCCGGCAGCCGCGGGCGCTTACAAGGCATACATTGATATCCTGTACGGCAACGCCTTCTTCTTGGGTTTTGTGGATGTCAATGATATACTTATCCCAGGCGGCAGCGTCGGTCCTATCGTCTGGACGTAGGAGGTAAACATGGCAAACAAAGGGCTGGCTATCGGTATTGGCATAGCGGCCATCGTAGCCGTGGTGGTTTTAGCTAAACCGGTTGAAGCCGCCAATGAATACGTTTGTCCTTATGATGGCCTGGAATTTCCGACATTGGGTGAACTGCAGGACCACGTTATGACCGTCCACCCGGGTCAAAGAATTCCGATCAGTATTCGCTGGAGCTGATATAAGTTTTTTCTTATATTAAACCTGAAAAGCAAGAAAGACCGGTCGAAGCTCCGGTCTTTCTTTTTGGGTAGGAAACCAATGCACGCCGTACCAATCAGCATCTTCACTATAAAACCATCACCGCGTTTTGTCAAGCGACCTTTTTAACATCATTAACGAGCGTAAGTGTGACAGGTGGGACGATAGCTATATGGGCTTTCAGGAAATTATTTAATTTACGGGTATAGGCTCAACGGCTATTGACAAGAATGTAGAAACAGTCTATCGTTATTGATGCAGTGACCGGAATCACTGTTATTACCTCCTTTTGGCGGGGCTCGGTGTTGTTCCCGGGCTCTGCCCGTATCGCGGGCAGGACAAACGGTAAGTCACAACCCCCATAAGGTTGGAAACAGGGTTCAATTCCCTGGCCCGCTACCATTGACAAGGGAAAATGAAAGTGCTAATCATTATGCATGATTTGGAAAATGAAAGGGTGTCCACGCTGCCAGGGAGGCGATATCTACCTTGAAAAAGAGGAATATGAGGGGTGGCGGGAGCATTGCCTGCAGTGTGGATATACGTTACGAGTTGAGGTGCTGTCTTGGCAATTAAGACCACTCTCACCCCTGAAGAAATCAACCGCATGCTTGTCGCAGCTCGCTGCCAGCGCGACCAGCTCATTTGCCAATTCTACGCCGATACCGGATGCCGGGAAAGTGAGTTGCTTGCTATCACGGTAGAGAATATCGATTTCGATGCCGGGACGGTTCTTATTCCTCATTTGAAGCATGGCGCCAAGAAACACTGTCCGAAATGCGGTAAGTCAGCCGGCCGATCTACGCCCTGGTGCAGCCATTGCGGCGCGGATCTGAAAAGAGTTCAGCCAGAGGGCACGCTGGTCCGGAACCGTATTATCACCCTGGGGCAGGTTACTTTGGATATGCTTCGGGATTTTACGGAAGGCATGGCTCCGACTGACAAGGTCATCAATTTATCCCGGCAGAGTGTCTACAATATAGTACGGGAATTAGCCGACGCTGCGGGGCTCAATGGGAAGTGCCTGACGAACCCGGAGTCGGGCCGAAAGCAATTCGTGCATCCTCATATTTTCAGATCCAGCCTGGCGGTCGACTGGTTGAAGGTTGCCGCTACGGACGCCAACAAGCAGAAGGCGCTGCAAACTCATCTCGGCCATGCGGATTTCGGAACGACCATGTCTTATAATAAGTTGTCTTCCAGCGAAGTCCAGAAAGTGACCGATGAGGTCCGCCAATCACGATTTAAGAGGAGTACCTAAATGCCTATTCCAAAGTTTATCGGCCGCGGCGGTAATCGCCATCCGGTGCCGCTCGGGTACTTTATCCGGGATATCCTGAGTTCCGGTGGGCCAACCTGGGGATCTAATATTTACCGGCAATATAAAGAAGCGGTGCAGGCTGTTCCTTATAAGGGGAAACGCGGTGGAGAGCTCAAGAGCGGGCCCCGGCGCCGGCCGGGTTCCTATGACTACTTCTCTCACTACCTGCATGTCTGTGAAGCTCTGGGGCTTGTACGTCGTATCGAAGGCATGACCCAGCCGGCAGTGCAACACTCCGCGGGCGGTTATGACCCCGGGGCTCCGGATATTACAATTCCCAATTTTCAGCAAGCGCAGTTCTGGGAGATAGTTCCCGGGCGGGAAGGCGCCAGTGAGTGGGCCGATGTTTGGGGGTCGAAATATCCATCATCTCGAGTGAGGAGAACATGAAGCTTTTATTAATTGAACGATTCTGGCCGAAAGTCGATAAAAGTGCAGGGTTAGAAGGTTGTTGGATATGGAAAGCTTGTACCCAGAAAGATGGGTATGGTCAATTTTGGGTTAATGGTGGAATGCTTCAAGCTCATCGTGTTGCTTACGAATTAGTAATAGGGCCAATTCCGAAAGGGTTGGAGATTCTTCACAAGTGTGATAATCCGCCTTGCGTTAATCCATTCCACCTTTGGGCAGGCACACAATCTGAGAACATTTTAGATTCTATGCATAAGGGGAGGCAGGGTGGAGAATTGAGTGGAACATCCAAACTGAAATCTTTTCAAGTAGCGGAAATTAAACGATCAAATTTACCTCCATATAGATTAGCGGAGTTTTATCATGTTGATTCAAGTACAATTCAAGATATTTTACACGGAAGAACTTGGTCAAGAATAAGGTAAGGAGTATGTAGATTGGAAGAATCAAAAGAGAACCAACCAGGATCCCCGTTAGTACCTGAAGAACCCAAACAAGAGCTTTCATTATTATTGCCGGTGACTCACGATAAATGCCCGGTATGCGGCAGCGCCCGGCGACTTGGTCAGGTCAAGGTTGACGAGTTTAAGAAAGCCGGTATCCTTCCCCAAGCTTGGCCATATAAAGGTATGACCCTGCAGGCGCCCCTGGTCGACCAGGCACACCCTCCCAAGATCATTGGAGCTATGGTTACCGTAAAAGTCATGATCATGGTCTTCGACGTTTGTGCAGAGCCAGAGTGTGGTTGTCTGTACTGCACAGAGTTCAATGTAGTAGATACCCCAGCACAGATCCAGCAACAGCCGGTTTCTCCCCAGCGGCCCGGTTTTAGGAATTTCCCTGGCGGTAATTTCAAACATAATTAACGTTATCCCTTGACGGAGCGGTCTTCGCACTTTATACTTTTCTTGAAAGCAAATGCGCGAGTTAGTGACCGCTCCGAACGTTATTCTCCGGCAACCGTGCAAGCAAGTAAAAACGGTTGATAGCTATATTCGCGCTTTAGCGGATGATCTTCTTGGATATCTCCACCAGGTAAATGCTCTCAGTCTCCGGTCTTACGGGATCTCAGCGCCGCAGATGGGAGAATCAATAGCCGTCCTTGTGGTGTCCACGCCGGCAATAGAGCTGATCGCTTTGAACCCGGTGATTATTAAGGAACACGGCTATCACACCTGGATTGAGGGTTGCCTGTCACTCCCAGGGCTCTTCTATGCGGTCCACCGGCCGAAGCTTATCAAGTTCCAATATCTCGGCCTGGATGGTCAAATGCACTCGGCAAAGTATCACGATGATTATGCCGGTGTCTTCCAGCACGAAATCGATCACCTCTCGGGTAAAATGATAGATGCTATCGGTCATCCCGTTAGCAGGAAAGCCATTTACGAGTAAAATCTAAAATAGTTTCCAGTTTCGTCCATCTAAAACAGCTCTAATAGCTCTCCGGGAAACGCCAAACTTCGAGGCCAGTTTATAGGTAGAAAGATCGCTTTTTCTTATTTCTTTAACAGCAGCGACCGTTAGTTTTGCACCTGGCCGCCCTTCTCCGCAGTTAGCGTTGTGCCTTCCCTTCTCTACACTATCTTGTTGATTTTCAATATCGGTTCCGAGAAAGAGATGTTTGGGATTAACGCAAGGCGGGTTATCGCAATGGTGAAGTACATCTAATCCGGCTGGAATAGGTCCTACTGTCAGCTCCCAGGCTACTCGAGAAGCTATTAAGGTTTCTCCATTAACTCGTATTTGTCCATAGCCTGCAGGTGACTTGTGCGCTGTCCAAGGCCAGCAGGCTTCCGGCGTGGTTCTCTTATCAACCTTCGCTTCAAACCGTTCGGCTAATGTTTTGCGTGAGTAATATCCTTTAGGCACGTTCTCACCTCTTTAACGATTATAAACTATAACGATTCAATAAGTCTAGTAAGCGGATATGCTTTCCCAAATTCCGATAGATACCCGATGGGTTGCCTCCAAAAAACGACAGCCATTTCCAGTCTATTCAGCCTTGTCGCAGTTTGGAAACCCTCTTGTCGGGTCATTTCCAACCGGCGACAGCCGGCGATTTCATTATTATGCAAGGCTGTCTTTTAACCCCAAAAATTTTCCCTATCTTGACAAAACTAGGTTTTGTAACGTTAGTAGAAACACGTGTTTCTACAATGGTATAGAGAAGGTTTAGATTGACACGACGACAGGCATAATGTTATAGTTAGGTGAGCCTGCCACAGGCTCAACCACGATTATCGTGGCTACTGAACATTAAAAACACAACACGACAGCCGGAAAGAGAAACTCCGGCTAATCTTCCAATAACGAGAAACCCGCCAGTAGCGACAGTCAACTGTCGCAGACTGTGGTAATAGTCCGAAATGACATTAAACTAGGGAGAAACCAACGATGTCGAAGCATCAGTATCAACCAATCGCAGCCACCCCGAAACCGGAGGGCGGTATCGCCCAAGCCGTCGCAGCCACGATAGAAGCCCCGAAGCAGATGTTCGTGGCGAACACCCTTGAGGAACTCATCGCAAGTGCGAAGAAGCAAGGGATTACACTTTCTCCGGAAGTCAATGTAGAATTGGAGAAAATGCGAACCGCTCAGGAGACGTTGGAAGCACCAAAACGTCTCGCCGATGCAGAAGCCGAAGTAACCCTTGAACTGCCGAAGCTTCTGGAAACTATCTCGGGGAAGCACAAAGTCAGCTTCTCCGGTCGAAAGGTAGTCATCGTCTTCAAGGCGACCCCGAAAGAGGGCGAGCCAAACCCTTTGGTGAGCTTCGGTCCCGAAGTAGAGGTCATCGCCTCTAGCGGAAAGAAGCGTTCGGGCTCTGGAAAGGGGTTCAAATCTCACGGAGAAGTGGTGTTCGTCCCGGAAGCGGGAAAGGAAATCCACTTCGGTAGCTTCGGTGCTATGGCGAAAGACAAGGGATGGAAGATGGAAGGCAGAGCGAATGCCACCGTCGCTATCACCAACCCGACGACTCAAGCCGAGTGGGATAAGATGGACTCCGATGCCCGGAAGAACTTGCCGACCCTGTATCGGGTAGAGCCGAAAGTCACCGACGGCAAGACCATCCAGTACGTCTATCCCATCGAAGCCAAGTAGCTTCCAAGCAGGAAACACACCGAGAGCCGACCACGAAGGTCGGCTCTCTCTGTTTCCAGAGCAGGAAAAGAACGATGGAGATAGAAATACGCTGGAAGCCTGCCCGAGGGCATTATCGGGAAACCAAAGTAATGTGGGATCGGGATGAGCCGAATTACATCATTAATCCCGGGCGAGAACCAAGCAAACAAGAACAGTCATCGTGCCCGAAGACGTTCACCTGCTTCGCCTGTGGCGATAAGCATCCAGTCCGAGAGCTGGGCGGAAGGTATCACGAACGATGGTTCTGCGAGTTCTGCATCGAATTCGTAGACGAGTGGACGGCGGGAACGATGGTGTGGTGGGAGGACAAGAGGCACAAAGCTATCCCGTAGTACGAAAGAGGCGAGCAACAGACCGAAAGGCGAGTTTAGCTCGCCTTTTTCGTTTTCCGGGATTAAATAAGTCCCCGAAAAGAATAAAAAAGGAGGAAGCATGGAAAAGGAACAGGTAATGCAATCGATGGAAGCCGATGCGGTTGCCGCGAAAGCGGACCTCGACATCAAGGCGGCGAACGCAAGCGGCGATGCGACGAAGTACATTGCCAACTGGATGAAGAAATGGTATCTCAAGGCGGGATACAAACGGCTATCTCGGATCCTGATCGAGTTAGCGGACTGATGTGTACTCTGGAAGCTGTTATCAGGGACACCCAAGGGCTCTCGTCATCGAGGATGGTGATAAGGCTCTTGGATGATATGAACAAGGCGAGCAAGGCTCGCTACCTCAAGGCATTCCGCGAGAGTGACTGGGACACGGTTTATGCTCTGACCGAAGATATGGGAGGCTCTCAATACTGGCGGAACCAGGTTCGTGCCGAATTGGCGGATGTAATCGCAGAGCAGATGGAGGGATAGCTTGCGGAAGAAAGAGCTTATCGAGCAAACCACGGAGAGGCTGATGGGTAAACTGCCCGCCGAGATTCGGCAAGAACGTACGATACGCAATCACGTCTGGTACGGCAGATGGAACGATTTGGCGGGTTTCCTGTTGACCAAACCGTCGGACAAGGCAATCCTGAAGCGAATTCACTATCTCGTTGATGGAGTGAACGGTTATCGCTACAAGCACGTCGCTTGGTCGAGTGATGAGTCGCTGGACCTCGTAATCAAGGACTTAAATCTGAAATAGGAGGTGCGAATGGCACATCTATATGGAAACATAACGGCTCTCCTCAAGCCGGAATATGCCGTGCAAGGCTATCGGCTGACCGAGGATGAGGATTTCGTCTACCTGTGGAAGCCCGGGAATACTGTTCCGGTCGTGTTCAGTTCGCACGGTGTAACGATGGAGTCGATCGAAGCCAAAATAAAGGCAGGAGGTGCGACTTGAGAGCGAAAACTTGGGTTGCTATTGGACTTGCCATCGCGGCTCTAGCTATTTGGAGCTTCGATGCCATTGTTTTCTTCTCGGCAATATAGGAGAACAGATGGAAAAATTCATCGGTAAATCACGTTTCGTTGGCGATAATGCCCTCCCGGAAGGAGGGCTAGAAATCGAATTGCCCAAAATAAAGTCGAAGGAGGCTAAAGAAAATGGCAATGCGAGCACTAAAAAGCACCACCGTCCAATTCGGGATGGTGGTAATGCCCGTGAAGATTTATCCGGCTACTTCCGATAAATCAGTCGGGATGTTCAACCAGATTCACTCGGTCTGTGGGAGTCGAATCAAGATGCCGAAGACCTGCCCGAAATGCAACAGGGCGGTGGAAGCCGGCGAGCTGGTCAAGGGTTATCCCCTGGGAAAGGTCAAGGGTGGTGAGGAGAAATACATCATCGTGACCGATGCCGAGCTGGATGCTCTGCCTCTGGAAACGGCGGTCAACATCGCCATTGACGGCTTCGTGCCTATGGCGAAAGTGGCTGACCCGCGATGGTTTGAGTCGTGCTACTTTCTCGCCCCGGAAGAAACTGCCGTCCGGCCGTTCGTGATGTTCGCCAAGGCGCTGGAAGCCTGTGGCTCTTATGGCATCGCCAAAGTCGCCCTCAAGGAACAAAAAGAACACCTGTGCGTCGTGCGTCCCTTTGAGGGGATGTTGATGTTGCAGACCCTCCATTGGGCGGATGAGTTGAGAGATTATTCGGAGTTGGCAGTATCCGCCAACGTCAGCGAGAAAGAGCTCGCCCTGGCGAAGCAACTCATTACGGCGATGACCAAGGACATCAATCTAGGCGAATACCAAGACGAGTACCGCAAGGCGGTGCTGGAACTGGTCGCTGCCAAGCAGGAAGGCAAGGAAATGCCTGTGGCGGTCGCTGCCCCGAAGATTGTACCCGATATGGTCGATGCTTTGTTAGCAAGTCTCCAAGCCGTGGGAGCCGGCGCGAAATAGTTTAATTTTCCTAGCTGGGGAGAAGGGCGTTCGCTTCCCTGCCTTTCTCCCTAGCAGGGGACACTAAACAAAGGAGGTCGAAATGGCTATGTTCCCAGGTTTAGCAGAACCGAAGACCTTGCAGGACTTGTGCGAGCTGAAAATTGTCAGAGTGCTTACGAGTCTGCAAGGCGTCGTACGCTCTTTCGAGTGCATCGACGCTCAGGGAGAGTTGCACGAAATTACCTTTAACCCGATAGACAAGCCGTACACCGCCGTCGTGCTGGATGGCACCGAAGTAGCCAGTCTAATCAACTGGAAAGATTAAAGGAGGGAAAATTGGGAAAGATTAAACCTATGCTCGCGCGGCTGGAAGCAAAGCCGTGGAACAACCCCGAATGGATTTGGGAAACCAAATACGATGGCGTGCGGGCTATCGTAGACACGAAAACAGGCATAATACAGTCTCGGTCCGGGAAAGACAAGACCGCCAACTTCCCGGAGATAAAGCCGAGAACGGTGAAGCCTGCCATCCTTGACGGTGAAATCGTCGCCTACGCGAACGGCAAGACGGATTTCAATACTATCCAGCACAGGGGAACGTCAAGCGATATTCAGTTTCGTATGAGTGAATATCCCGCTCAATACGAGGTTTTCGATGTGCTGGACGTAGACGGAACCAACGTAACCGGCTATCCCTTGAGCGACCGCAAGAAGTTGCTCGCGGCGTTGCTGGTTCCCGATCAGTGGGTGCATCTCGCGGCATACTCACAGGACGGCGAGGCGCTCTTTGCCTCCGCTGTGGCTAACAAATTGGAAGGCGTGATAGGAAAGAAACTGAATCAATCCTACCGTCAGGATGCCCGGGAATGGGTCAAGGTCAAGCTCTCCCAGGTCGATAACCTGTTCGTTTGTGGCTACACACAGGGGACAGGTTGGAGGGCGCCGACTTTCGGTGCTTTAGTGGTTGGGAAGTTGCAGGGAACATCTATGATACACGTCGGAGAGGTGGGAACGGGTTTCAACGACCGTGACATCGACGAAATATACACCGAGCTTCGTTTGACGATTAACAATCAATGCCCGTTCGGCACAAATCCATATACGAACGGCAATCAGCCGACGTGGGTTATTCCTGCAATGGAAATAGTTGTCAGGTACTTGGAATACACCAATGACGGGAAGCTACGGTTTCCCGCATTCAAAGGAGTTGTACGATGACCGTAAGAGTGATCGTCGGAGTTTACAAGGGCGAGATGGTTATTGATGATATCGATAGCGATATCAAGTGCCCGAACTGCGACCAGAAAGCGGGCGAAGAAATGACTGACCATCCCGGCGCTTTCGAGTGCGTCGCCTGTGGTTATTTCTGGACAGACGCCCCGAGAAACGCCGATATGATGGACTGGCGGGAGGATAGATAATTTGGGAACGTATAAAGGTATTCCCGGTCTCCATGGCGTGGTCAACGGTCGACCATACAGGCGTCAGTTCGTGGTTCCTTCAGAGTCGTCAAGCAGCGAATACATAGTTACGCAGTTTGGAGATGAGCCGTTCGACTCGCAACACCATCCGGAATGGGCGTGTGCCTGCATCGGCTGGACTCGCCACTTTCCCCGGCGGGATTGCAAACATATTATGTATGCGCAATCGGGCGGAGCCACCACGTTTGAGGAAGCCATCGCCAATAAGCTGGAGGGCAAAACTTTAGATTAAACCAGAGGGAAATAGGCTCTGGAAGGTAAAACGAACGCTGTAAATCAGAATTCGGGGACTTGATTGTTAAGGGAAATTCGCCCAGAATAAGGGAAGTTTCTACAAACTAATCAAGTCTCCGCCAATGGCTATGATAATTCGTGGCTATCGGCGGGGAAGAACCCCCGAATAAAATTAGGGAGGCGCAAATGCGACCAAGAGATGTGCGAAAAGCACTCGAAAATGCACTGGACGCCCCAGTTCCCGTGCAACCCGTATTCCTCTGGGGACCTCCGGGAGTGGGCAAGTCAGCCGTTCCCAGGGAACTATGCAAGGAAAGAGACCTGACTTTAGTGGACATCCGGATGAGTCTGCTAGACCCGACGGACCTGCGGGGTATCCCGGCGGTGGTCGACGTGAAGTGCGACGCCTGCAAGGGAACCGGCGGGGCGAACCGCGATTGCAAAACTTGCGGCGGAACGGGTGTCCGGACCATCGCCAAGTGGCTGGAGCCGGCGATGTTGCCCACCGATGGCAAGGGTATCCTGTTTCTGGATGAGCTGACGTCGGCTCCGCCGTTGCAACAGGCGACGGCTTATCAGCTGACTCTGGACAGGAAGATTGGCGAGTATGAAGTTCCGGAAGGCTTTTACATCATCGCCGCCGGAAATAACCTCACCGACCGAGCCGTGGTTTATCCCATGAGCACCGCACTTCGGAACCGCTTCACCCACATCAATTTCGAGTACAATCTCGATGATTGGCTGGAATGGGCCCGAGGCGCCGGCATCAACACCTACATCCAGGCGTTTCTGACCTGGCGAGGCGGCGAGCTGCTGTTCAATTTCAAGCCCGAAGCTACGGACAAAGCGTTTGCTACGCCGAGAAGCTGGGAGTTCGCTTCCAGAGTAATGGCTTACTTCGACCCTGGGATTCAAAGGGAGATGCTTGATGGTACTATCGGCGCCGGAGCCGCGACGGAGTTTATGGGTTTCCTGAAACTGCAGGAACAGATACCCAGCATCGCCAAGATCTTCGCCGGTGAGGACATTGTGCCCAAAGATATCGGGCTCAAGTACGCCTTAATCTCCGCGCTGGTTTCCCATGCCGAGAAAGCGCAACAGTTCGACCGGTTGCTCGGTTACTCTCTCTCTTCCGGTCTTCCCAGAGAGTTTAGCGTACTGCTCGCCAAGTTGCTCATTTCCAAGAACCGGATGCTCACCACATCTCAACCATCTTATTCCAAGTGGGCGAAAGCTCATCAGGATGTCCTGTTGGTGAAATCGAGTTAAGGAGGCTGTATGGCGAAAGATAACGCTGAAACCAGAATGGAACGCGCTCGCATCCAGCTATTACTGGAACAGCCTTTCTTCGGGACGCTAATTCTGTATCTGACTCCGGTACTTCGTAAGCCGGAAGAGATGCAGATCCCGACAATGAGTACGGACGGCACTCATCTCTACTATTGCGAAGAGTTCGTGATGGGTTTGAGCCCGGAATGCCTGAAAGCCGTCCTGATCCACGAGGTCGGTCACATCGCCCTGAGCCACATCTCAAGACGCAACGCTCGCCATCCCATGAAATGGAATTGGGCGGCGGACTTCGCGGTCAACGACCTGATTGCTAATACGACCGATAATCAGGGAAAAAAGGTATTCCAGCTTCCGCCGGGAGTCCTGCTCAATTCTGCGTGGCACGACCTGAGCGCGGAAGAAATCTATGGTAAACTCCCAGACCCGCCCGAAGGTGGTGGTGGTGGAGGCGGTCAAGGTCAGGGAGGTCAGGGGAAACAGCCGGGAAAGGGTAATATTCCCGGACCGACGCTGGACGACCATGGCGAGTGGGATAACTGGGAGAAAGACTCTTCCAGCCAAGCCAAAGAGCAGGAATGGAAAGACCGCGTCGCCAGGGCGACCACCGAAGCCCGTACCCGAGGCAAGATGCCCGGCGGATGGCAGACCTGCATTGATGATTTCCTTGAGCCGAAACTGGATTGGCGAACCATCATTACCGATGTACTGGTATCCAACGCCAAGAACGATTACCGGCTTTACCCGCCGAACAAGAAACACATCTGGCGAGGCTTCTACTTGCCGTCCATGCGTGGCGAAGAAATCAACGCCATGATCGGCATCGATGTATCTGGCTCTATCAGCGATGAAGAGATACACGAGGCCCTGTCCGAAGTCAAAGGGGCGTGCGACCAGTTCAGCGATTATACGCTCTACGTGCGAAGCTTTGATACCCAAATCCACGACCGTTGGGAGTTGCATCCCTTTGAGCCTATACCGAAGGTCGTGACCGGCCGAGGCGGTACTGATTTTCAGGAAATCTGCGATGAAGCAAGCAAGACTCCGGGCATCAGCACGCTCGTCATCTTCTCTGACCTTGAGGCGCCGTTCCCGGACGAAGTCAAGAGCGTACCTGTCATCTGGTTATCGATTACCGAAAAGAAAGCACCATGGGGACTCACAATTCATTATCCCCGCAAGGAAAGCCGATGACCGACGAAGAAGTCATGGAAGCCACCACAGCGGTGCTGGTCGGGAAGAAAGTGTACTACGTCGACCTTGCCTGCATCGAGATCGAAGCGACCAGCCAGACCGAGGCGGCTAATATAGCCGAGGCTCGTATCAAATCTGGCGAAATCGAAATTGAAATCGTTAATGTCGAACCAAAGGAGGTGGATTAGTGAACTATAATGAATGGCTTCGCGCTCTAGCCAAGCTTCCCAAGAGCGCCGAATTCTGTCTGGCGGATGTTACCGAGCGGATCTCGTCCGGCAACCACGTGATTAATTTCCTGATAACGGAAGCCAAAGGCTCGGACCTGGACACGACCAGCCGGCGAGGGCAGAAGAAAGACATTTGCCGGGCTCGCACGTACATTACCTATTATCAGGACCGGGATGGTCAGGAAGTCGTGGATATCAATGACCCGAACGGTGGGCGTACCGAAATCACCGAGCCTATCGTCGAGGTAGAGAAATCGCTGGTGCGTGATTACTCATTCTCCCTGCACGAGTTCTTTCTCTTGAATTCCCGGCTGTGCGAGTCAGTGCTGTCTTCATTGACCACGAAGATAACGGTTATCAGCGAGCATTCTAAAGCCGTTCTGGAAAGCCAGCTCGGCGACGAGATTGTGAAAATGGTTACCAAGCGTCTTTCGGGTGGGGATGAGGAGGGTGCCAGCCTAAAAGAGATGCTGATATCCCAGGTCTCGGACAAGATGGCTAGATACATTGTCCGCCCAATACTTCGGGTAGCTGGGAGCGATGAGCAGGTTAGAGAATTAGCCATAACGGACGGCGACCTTTTCTGGAGATACCGTCACATCGATAAGATGGAGATCCAGCTCAACTGGAAAGGCGTCCAATTACACTGGGACGGTAAAGCCGGCTACGTTACGAACAACGCCGCAGTTCTCTGCGTCCGGGACACGTTCCTGTGTTTAGTGAATTTGCCCAGCTTCGGTGAGATGATCGCCGGGAAGCTGGCAAAACTGACGCAGGAACAAATCAACGCTTTCTCGAGATAGGGTCGATGACAAGGAAGATAACGTTCTAGACGAGATGACGCCAGATGAGCGGGAAGCAATAGCCAACTTCGAAGCTGAAATGCAGAAAAGACGAACGAATTAAATAAATTAGGAGGAAACCAATGACCACCAACGAAGAACCCAAGATTACCCAAGCCGAAGAAAAACCAGTTGTCGCCGGCACTGCGCCGGTAGCGGAGCCTACCGCCCCGAAAGCCGAGAAACCGGCTGAGAAGCCCAAAGAAATCGTGCCGAAAGAGCGGATATTTGTCTATGACGGGAGTGAATTCCAGGACCCAGACCCCAAAATGACCCCGGATGAGATCCGCCAGTATTACGTGGCTTTCTTTACCGAATTGGCAAACGCGGAGATCCTGCCACCGGTCGCTCGGACCGGTAAAAGCGTCATCGAATTCAAGCGGCGCGTCGGTACTAAAGGAAGCTTCGTAATGAAGTTTCTTGATGGTTCACCAGTTCCCGAATCTTATTTGGAAGCTTTGCAACCTTGGTTGGAAGCGGCTTGCGATGCGGAAGACCGTTACGGCGTCGATGAGTGTGAACGCTTTTCACGGGAACATAGGGCGTGAGCACCACCGTCCAGAAAGTAACGGCAGTCTTGTTGGGAAAGAAAATACGGGAAGCCAAGGGAACAGTTTTCCGTGTGCCTAACGACCCGGGCGGAGAGGGCAAGGCTTTTATCCGCGCCTTGAAACAGTACTTGAACAAAGACGATTATCGTCTTCGGGTGAGGTTCCGCGGTCGACGTGTAAATCACGACCATACCCGCAAGGAAGATGCTAAATCGTTCTCAATCTATCTGGATAAGAAGTGAGGATAATATGGAACTTCTGTCAGAACGAGTTTCCGGTGAGAAACGATTATATGAGTCCAATGGGCTCTTCAGTGCCCCAGCCCCACCGCCAGAGCCATTAATGACGGTTCGCGTTGTCGGCAGTCCATGGCGGGCATCGCTGGTTGCGCCGATGACTCTGGAACAATGGAAGAAATGGAAATCCAAAAGCGGCAGCTCGCTGGCTCACAATTTCGGTGAGTCCGAAACAAGCTACAAGGCGCGAGTCCTGATCGCCTATGCCAAATATCTCCGTATCAAATATGGACACGCCAGTGCGTGTGTCCGAGCTTTTATGAAAGCTACGAAACCGAAGAGGGAGGTGAAACATGCAGTGTCCCGTAAGAGAAGGGAAAAAAGGGTGTTCGTGGTGGGTGACGGGATGCCTCAACCCGAACGTGAGTCCGGAAATCCGGTCGCAGTGCTCGAAAGAGAACGAGAGACTAACCCGTGAAGCTGTTAGAACGGCGAGTGACCGCCAAGCTGGAAGGCTACCAGTACGAGCATAAATATTGGTGTTGGAGATGCCAGCACCATTTTTGGCAGTATAATAACGAATCTCAAAGCCACGGCAACGGTTCCGGAAAAGCTTATTGGCGAGGGGTTGACACAGCCCGCTGTCCCCGCTGTGGAACTAAAACCGAAGGTGTAACTGCCATGGAGGTGATAAAACTATGAGCGAACGCGAAGACATCAAAGCCGTCGTGCGGGTCTTTAGAAAGATTCCGCCCAAGAGCCTGCGAATAGTGGAGCTCTTGAACCAGATTCCCGTGGTTCACGGTGACCTGGATCTGAACGTGCTGGAAAAGCTGGGCAGCGAAATAGAGGAAGCCAAGAAAGAGGCGGAGGCCTACAAGCACGCCACCGAAGAAGCGGTGCGGTCTATTTTGAGGCTCGATGACCGGGATGACCTGGAATGAAAACGTTCGAAGCGATGTTCAAGAAGCTTGACCGTGGGCGCCCGCCCAGTCTGACCGCCATGCTGGAGGTTTTTGACAGTGCCGAATATCTGACCGGCTTCGTGGATTTGGTGCGCAAATATCTGCCCAAGCGTGAGGATGATATTTTGCGCCTGGTCGGCGCCGAGAACCGCTGTCAGGAATTCGTCCGCCTCTTTTCCGAGGCGTATTTTGAGCTGGCTGAATTAGATTTCTGCGATGAGGGTTATAGCCAGCTCTTGATGTCCGTGCCTATCAATTTGGAGGGTCTGGGCTATTCTGACTACGAAGAGTTTGCCAACAATTACTCGCCGGAATGGATAGCTATGGCTTCTCTGGTTTGTTACCCGTTCTATCTGGCTGAGGGTAAGGATGGCGCCGAAGACCGTGTGGCTTTGATGGAAGCCGCGGCCGACCTGATCGGTGAAAATACCACCGACCGCATCCCGGCAGCGGGTTTCAAGCCGGAGGAGCTTCACAAGAGGCTGGATAAAACCAAGTACGAGGGTCTGGCTTGCTTCGCTGACTGGCTCTGCAGTGACACCGGATGCTGGAAATTGGATGTGAATTACGAAGATAATCCCGAGGGTCCGGATTGGGACGAGGAAACCGTGAAAGAACTGGTCCGGCAGGAGCCCATCAAGCTAGATATCCAGAAGAAAGTCACGTTGCTCGAGGTGTGGCTGCACGAAGATTTACGAAGTCATTTTGCGGAACTGGTTAACGCGGTGGTTGGCAAACCGGTGCCGAAGGAACAATTAACTTTAATGGAGGTGTTTAATGAGTAAAAAGACCAAGGAACCTGGTCTAGAATGGGCGGTGCCGAAAGAGCTGAAGATTCCCGCTGACCCGCTAAAGCTCCGGGTCGACTTTCATATGGCGGCCGTCGTGGTTTATACCTACGACCGTGATATCACCACCCGCAAGGTTGTGAGTGCGATGGACATTGTTCACGCGCTCGCCAGCGAGCTTACTTACACGTCGGGAATTCTGCCGAAGAATACGATATGGTGGGCAAACACGTCAGAGGGACCTGCCTACGCCATCTTCGAAGAACCGAAAGTCCGGAAGCTGGCAATTCAGTTCGAAGCGAACAAAAGCCCGAAACGCTACAACCTCCCGGTACCGCCGACTCTCTTTGTTTGCACCCCGGGACATGCGCCCCGCGTCTTTGCGGTGAAACATCGCCCAACGAAGCTCGGAGATACGATTTATCATGCTCCGTTCCCGAATATGTCGAGTAATGGAACGAGCTGTGCCGGGACTAACCAGTACCCGACCGATGTGAGCAAAATTCCGGAGAGTTTCTGGTTAAGTTTCTTCACCGCTCATGGCGAACTGGAGAAGCGGTCAGTGAAATTTCCCAAGAACCTGATTCGCCTCTGGGAATATTTAGAGGACAATCCCACGTTAGGCTATCCGCTAGACGACCTGGTGCAATGCGGCAAGATCTCAGACATCACGAAAATATCGAAGTGGAGGTAAGGATGAAAAATCCGATTGGCTACATTATTAAAGACTCCGGTGGGGAACTTATTTGTGAGGGTGGTTTCGGCGAGCTCTATGACTATATCTGGGCGAAGAACGGAGTCTTCATCGAGGCTGAAAACCAGCACCTGTCTGCGCGTATACCGGTGGCGGTAGGAGTGACCCGAGGCTTGGCTGATTTGAAAATGGGAGTCACGCTCAAGCATGGGAAGATTCCCCAGAGATATTTCGACTATATTTTGGACGATATGCTTCTGACGCCCAAGGAAGAGGCGTATTACGCTATTGTCTGGGAAGAGGAACGCTACAAAATCAAGAAGCCAGCCCAGGCGGCATCTGCAGATAAAGTCACTTACGAGCAACTGGACAACGTCGTGCTGGAAATCCACAGCCACGGCGATATGAGCTACCAGTTCAGTAATCAGGATGATTCAGACGAGCTGGGGCTCAAGGTTTACGGCGTTGTCGGTCTTTTGACGCACCAGTACCCGTGCGCACTGCTGCGGGCGGGAGTTTATGGCTACTTCTTTTATATCGAGTGGGATAACGTTTTTGAGGGTGAATCTACCCGGGTAAACTGGCAGTTCGCCCGCCGGACTCGATAAATGAAATCGCCGCCAATATCAAGGATTACTGGAAACATTTAGGGAACGAAGATTAGGAGGCGCAAATGTACGTCGCTGAATACCATAACAAACGAATTAACAACGATGTGTTGTTAATTGGTTGTGGCGGGACAGGTGGGTTTGTGGCTGAAGGGCTTTGCCGGATCCTGCCCGATGATTACCGAATTGTCCTGCAGGACCACGACCGGGTTGAAGAGCGGAACCTGCTTCGGCAGAACTTCTTTGCCTCTGACCTGGGAAAGTTCAAAGCCCAGGCGCTGGCAGAAAGGCTCTCCAATAACTACCGGCGACCGATTGGCTATAAAGTCTTTCCGTTCGGGTTGCATTACTCAACCATGTACGCTGTACCCAGCATCATTATCGGATGCGTGGACAATCCGGAGGCCAGGAAACGTATTTCGGTGGAGCCGATGGGGTTGGCGTGGTGGATTGATGCCGGCAACGGGCACCATTCCGGGCAGGTCCTGATAGGCAATATGACGGAATACGGGATGAAAAACTCATTCCAGTCCACTTCCGGCATCGCCCATGGTTTGCCTCTGCCCAGCCTGCAGCTGCCCGGCATTCTTGACCCTGTGGCCGCTCCACTTCCAGATTGCGCTACCGCGGTGCAGACGGAAGAACAGAGCCCAATCATCAACCAGATGATGGCAACGCTCGTTCTCCAGTCCGTTCACGCCTTGATCCGGAACCAGCTGACCTGGATGGCGCAATATATCGATCTGGAGAACGGCACGTTGACCACGGTCCGTATTGAGCCTAAAACTATCGCACGTTTGCTCGGGGTGAGGGTCGATACCCTGATTAACGGTTTGAAAGAAAAGGAGGAAGATGAAGAACAAGGTTGCCACGCCGGCAACGTCTCCAGGCTGGAGGTGAGATGAAACTCTTAAACGATGAACAGAAGCGGGTCAAGGAGATCCTGCGGGCGTATAACACCCAAATCGTCCTGCATCCCGGCGGTTGGGGAACTGATCTGCCGGCGATGTGGAACAATAAAGTTATCCGGCAGCGAATTGAAATGATTGACAACGGAGGGTGGGATAAAGCGACTGATACCGAAATTGCAATGTACCTGTCAGCTGCCAGCGGGATTGCGCCACTCGACCGGGACTGGACGGATATCTTCGTCTATGAAGTCTCGCTGCTGATGGGTACACAGGTCTATGATATGCTGAACGAGCAAACCCGTGAACTAAATGACTACCAGAAAATGGAGGTGAACGACCTGAAACACAAGATCCGGAACAGCCAAATAAAAAACGAGTCAAAATATAAAGGAGGAACTATGCCAAAGACCAAGATTGTTATCGACGAGCGCGAGGACGGTGTCCTGTTTGGCATCATCCGCGAGGGAGTCGACCCCTTCGTAAAGAAGATGGACCTGACCTTTGCCCAGATGCTCGACCAAATGCCTTTCGTGAAAGGCGTGATGGGCTTCGCTGAAGCCCAGTGGGCGGTTGCCCCGAAGAACCCTGCCTACGATGCCCCCAAGGTGGAGAAGCCGGCCGTCGCCAAGATCGAGAAAGCCAAACCAGCGACCAAGAAACCTGCCAAAGAGAAGCCGGCGCCCCAAGCCGCCCTGACAGAAACCCCTGTGATTCCCGAAACGCCAGCCCCGGAAATTGACAAGGGTATCCCACCGACATTGGCCGACCCCGGTGGAACCGAACCGGCTGTGCTCGAGGTAAAACCGCCTGAGTCTGTTGCCGTGCCTGCGCCGGTACTCGAGGTGAAAAAGATACGGGTGAGTGCCGACGCTTTCCAGTACAAGACCAAGGACGGCAAGGGTCCGTTCGCCACCGTGCAGGCAGCGATGGACGCACTAGGGGTAGACAAGGCCACCCGCCCCACCCACAACCGGTATGATCGCCTGTCCAAGAAACTACAGGAAGAAATAATACAGGAGAAGAAATGAAAAAAGAAGTACAACCAAAAGTCGAACGAATCCAAATCACTGCCCCGAATGTTAAAGAGCTACAACTAAAGATCCGGGGCACCCGACCACTGGTAATCTGCGCTTTCTCGGAAAAAGCGCGAGAAGAAATCCGAACTAAACAAGAAAAAGGAGATACGGCAGAAACGGCGAAAACTAAAAAAGTGAAGCGGGCAGCCAAGGATTTCAAACAGCAGTACGAAGATGCCAAACACGTGTCAGAAGGGGGTTGGTGCGGTATACCATCCATCGCTTTTCTAAATGCAATGGTGCGTGCCTGTTTGGGTGCTGGTATGGTGATGACCACCACGAAAACAGCCTTGTCGGTAGTGCCAGATGGATATGATAAGACTGATGGAGTCACCGGTTTGGTTAAAATCACCAAGGGCGAACCAAAATATTTTGAAGCAGCCGTTCGTATTAATCACGGAACAACCACGGATTTAAGAGCTCGCCCAATGTGGTCGCCGGGGTGGGAAGCTATCGTGAAAATCAGTTACGATGCGGACCAATTAACTGCTCAAGACATTGCCCATCTGATGATGAGAGCCGGTGAAT
>Ga0247841_10001609_pt1 | contig 49481 bp, 47 predicted proteins | sample LaCruzMarch2015__2_FD_192410 | JGI IMG/M metagenome (GOLD analysis project Ga0247841, IMG submission 192410) | Freshwater microbial communities from meromictic Lake La Cruz, Castile-La Mancha, Spain - LaCruzMarch2015_18m | ecosystem: Environmental > Aquatic > Freshwater > Lake | place: Spain... | reverse complement strand
ATGACTAAGTATTAAGAGAATCGCTGCTATCGGAATAGGAGCAGCTCTTGTTGGGTCAGCTCTAGCACCAGGTGTTATGGCTGCAAATTACTCCAACTTGGATAGTAATAGCTTTCAGAAGTCTAACGTAATTGATTCAACAGGATCACCTGTTGTTGATATTGTTGTTGGAACAATAGGAATGCCAGAAGATGTAGTTTGGGCAGGAAATATCGCTGCTAAAGTTGCACAAATGGCAGTAACTCCAGCTAGTGGCGGAACAACTAGTGAAAAGACTGTTGACTTAATTGTTGGCGGAACTCAGACTGTTTCAGGCGGAGCAAGAGAATTGACAACAGCAGCATTGAGTAGCACAACAAATGCTAATGAATATACTGATTCCATAGGGAACACGTATTTCAAGAATTTTGCTAATGCTACATACACTGCTACAAGAGACGGTAACACTACTTTCAGCGAAAACGTAGCTGAATCAATAGGTGTTAGTCTTGATGCAAGAATGAATGCAACTGATTATTTAGTTAAAGATTTAGTTGCAGATGTTGATGCTGGCGATGTTAACTACACAATGACAGTAAGCAACATGAGTCTTGGCACTTTGCCATTCACAGACACTGGATCAGACGATTATATACCTGTTTCATTCATGGGTACAAGATATGTTCTTGACTATGCAGACGCAACTTCAATAGTACTTGTTTCAGATAATGCTGAACAAATCTATAATGTTGATGACACTATAACAGGCATTAAAGCAAGAGACAGTAACGCTGTGTACTCACTAAAGTTCACTGCTGGTTTATCTAGCGGTTCAGCTTACATTGCAAGAGTTGCATTACTTGATGCATCAGGCGCAAAAGTTGACGAACAAACTTTTAGTGCAAATTCTGATATAGTATTCAGAAACTCAGTAGGGCAAGAAATCCTTGCTTCTAAAGTTAGATTAAAAAGTATCTACACTAATGGTTCAAGCACAGATATAACATACAGCTTTTCAGCTCTTGTTGGAACTGATAGAATGGAAATTAGAAATGGAAGAGAAGTTCCATACGATCCAAACTATTCAGGATCTAATAGACCATGGATTGCTACTGTAGCTAACACTACTACAGGGTTGAGCGTAATTTTAGCAAACAGCTCATACTACAAGACTGGGTCAACACCATTGTATTCAACAGAATACTCATTTAACCCAACTGGAAAAACTACTGCATTTAATTTGTTCGAAGGAACAGGTTTAGCAAATGCAGGAAAAGTAGTTTTCAAAGGATTCTATGACACTGGTGTTCAGAAGTCTACAGTTTCTTTCAAGAAAGGAAATGGAAGTAATCTATTTGGATCAATTGATTACACAGACACAACTGGAAGAAGTCATGTTGTTCCAATGGCTATAAAGCTTGATACAACTGATCGAGCTGACTCAATTTCGTCATTCGTTTTCGATGGAGTAACACACGCTTACTCAACAAGCTCAAAATCATCTCCAGCAACATTCTATGTAAAAGAGAAAGTTGGTGCTGATTCAAACATCTTAAACCTAACTCCAACAACAGTTGGATTAGCTACAGCAGATGTTAACTACACTCAAGCAGTAACACTCTACGGTGGAAATGATGAAACATACACATATCTAGCAAAGACTTCAAGTACAGCAAATTATGTGTACTTGGTTTTAGCAGGGTATGATAGTAATGCAACTCCAAATGCTAACCTAGCTGGTTTCGCAAAGACAACAAATTTTACAACTGGTAAAGTTTGGTTCTTGGGAACTGATTTGGATGATGCATCAAGCACAATATCAACTACTTTAGCTGATTATAATAGAGGAAATCCTTCAGCTGATACAAAATCATACTACTATCCAGATGCATATGACTTTATGGGTGCACAACCAGGAACTTCATCAGGCACATATAAAACAGCTGTTTTCAAAATACAAGAAGAGGCTGGTTCAATGCCTGCTGATTTAGCTGACGGCGCTGCATATGTATATGTAGACACTGAAGGCGGTAACGCTGGAACTGTTGATACTGCAAACATAACTAAGTTGAACTACACTGGAAAGACAACTGCTGTTGAATATTACGGCAATGATCAGAACCTAACTACATTCAGTGAATACTTAGGCAATGCAGGCGATAGCTCAGCTAACTATAAGCAAGCATACACTGATAGAGGAACAAAGATTGTTCTTGGAAACAGAGAGGTAGCTTTCACATTGCCAAGTGCTGCAATGAAGTCTTTCTTCTCAGTTCAGAGCAACGATGTAACAACTTCAACTACTGGTGGAGAAACATTCACTGGTGTAGCAGCTGGCGAAACTAAGACAACTGCTGCAGGGACAACAATAAAGGTTGACTCTATTGCAGGAACAGCTACTGGTACGGGCGTAATCGTTCACCCAGTTACTAACTTAGTAAAGTCAGACAAAGCATCATCATTCGGGAAGTCAATCCTTGTTGGTGGTTGGATGGCTAACACTAAAGTAACAAAGTCAATGATGGTTGGTACACAGACTCTTGAAAGCAGATTAACTGCTCAAGGAGACTACGTTTCAGCTGTTCTAGAAGACGGTAGCATAATTGTTGCCGGATGGACTGCTACTGACACAGCTACAGCTGCTCAAGCATTGATCACAGCTTTAGATAGTCTAGCATAAAAACATTAATTGAAAGAAAAGGGATCAAAAGTCCCTTTTCTTTTTCTATTTTTTTTAACACAAAGTTTTTTTAATAAGGAAAAGGGGTTTTGTAGGTTTCAAGTTTTTTTTTAAAACAGTTAGGTATTGTTTGTTTATTGTGCGGTTGGTTAATTGCATTTTTATTATATTTATATTCCTTTTGGCGGTTGTTATTTGTATGGTTGAGAAGAAAGTAATTAAAGAAATAAAGAATGAAATTAGTACGCCAAGTGCCACAGTTATTCCTGATGTAATTGATGTTCAATCTGCTAGTGAGCAATTTAGTCATACTTTTTCTACTGATGAGCAATCTCCTCGTAATCCTAATACTACTAAAGCGAAAGAAAAGTCGAGTAAAAAGTTTAATTCTAAGTTTTTAGTTATTGGGGCAGTAGTTTTAGTGATAGTTATTTTGCTTGCCGTGTTTTTTTTGATGCCTAAGTATAAGTTTTCTTATAATCTTGGGGGTGTATCTTACTTGTCAAATGACTATGTTCCAAGTGAATTCTTTAGTGAATTAAGGGCTAGTGATGAGGTTTATGTTTCTATTGATATTGGTACGCAAACTAGGGACCAGATGGTAGTTAATTCATCAAATTTGTGGATTGTTGCGCTTAATGCTGCTCATAAGAAGGCAATTTCTCTAGTTAGAGTGATTGATACTAACAATAATTTTGCTTATTGTTTGACTAATGATGGTAATGTTCTTGTTAATAGGAGAGTTGAAGTGGCTGAGTGTAGTTCAATTTTGTCAGATTCTTCAAAAATGAAGGTTCTAATTAGTATTGGGAAAGAAAATTCCGCATATTTGTCAAAAAACGAGCTCAAGATTTTTGCTACTGGTAGTGATACTATTAGTACTGTTAATTATTTGGTGATTAAGGAAGCGTATTCAAATTTTGATGATGTTTTAGTTGCTGTAGGTAATATGATTGGTGGGATGAAGAATTAAGTTTGAGTTAAAAAATTATTATATATGGTAAAATGCGTTGATTTGTATGCAGTGTCTTTCTTTAAATGACCGATTGATTTTACTTGGGCTTTTTGTTTTCATGATTCTTTTTTTGGGATTTACTTTTTTTATTCCAATTTTTGTTCTAGTAATTTTTTCTGCTGGGTTGTGGCTTTTTGTAATGCTTGTTTATGTTCTTCTTCTTGCGGATGGTAAAATTGAGGGGCATGCTAGGTATTCTAAAAAAAATCCTGCTGTAACAATTATTGTTCCTGTTTATAATTCAATGAATACAATAAAAAAGTGCATTGATTCAATTAGTAAATTAAACTATAAAGGTAAAATTGAATGTATTTTTGTTGATGATTGTAGTACTGATGGTACGCGGGAGTATTTGTCTAAAATTAAGTGGATTAAGCTTTGTAAATTAAATAAGAATTCTGGTTGTAAGGCTATTCCTCTAAATAAGGGTATAAAATTAGCAAAAACTGATTTTATTGTTTGTCTTGATTCTGATACTTATCCTGAGCCCGAGATTTTAAATAAAATGATGGGTTATTTTGATGATGACATTAAGGTTGGTGCTGTGGGGTCAATGATTCTTCCAGACAAGAATAAAACAATAATTCAAAAGATTCAGTTCTTTGAATATGTTATGGGTTTGGGTTTGTGGGCTAGTGCATTATCCGCGATTCATTCAAGGACTTCTATGCCTGGTGCAATGGTTGTGATGAGAAAAGAGGTTATTGATAAGATTGGCGGAGGGTTTGATCCGGGAAATTTAACAGAGGATATGGAGATAGTTATGCGTCTTCAGCGTTATGGGTATAAAATAAAAACTTGTTTTGAAGCGGTTGCTTATACAGATGTGCCTGATACTGTGAAGAAAATGTTTATCCAGCGTGAGAGGTGGTATAGGGGCAGGATTTATAATTTATTAAAATTTAAGGATCTTTTTTTCTCTAGTAAAAACTTTGATTTGGGTTTTTTTGGTTTGCCATTTTTATTTTTTCTTGAACTTCTTTCGGTTGTGTTGATTGCAAGAATTGTAATTCTTTTAATTACTGATGCGGCCAAGTTTTTTGTTGTTGAAACAACTGTTGTGAGTGTAAGTAATTCTTTTGGTTATTTTAGTATGCAATTGCCTGTCGTTTCTCCATTTATTGTGCTTGCAATAGTATCCTATCTTTTTATGGCAGTGTATTATTTTTTGGCATTAAGAGCAGTAAAATACAGGCTTAAGGGGCTTGATTTTTTGGTTATATTAATAAACATTCTATTATATCCATATTTCATTACGTTTGTTTATGCAGAGAGTTTTGTTAAGGAAATGATAGGGGTGAGATCTAAATGGGTAAGAGTATCTACATAGTTGGAGTAATTGCGACAATTGCTATTATTTTACTTGTGCTTTTTACTATTAAATCAATGGAAGATTCTCGTTATTCTCAGATTAATTCTGAGTTGAATCAGCTTTATTTTCAAAGCCAGTTAGATAGTGTTTATTCTGAGTTTTCGGATTCAAATTCACAGCTTTATTGTTCTTTTTTGCTTGAGAATATTGATAATACTTCATCAAGGGTAGAAAGCATTTGGCAGAGTTTGAATTCATACAAAGAAAGGTTGTTAATTAGTGATTATGTTTCAACAAAAAGAAATTTTCTTGTGACTAATATTTTGCTTTTGAAAAGGATTGAAGATGCTAAAAAGGATTGTAATTATGCTGTAAAACCAATTGTTTATTTTTATCCAGAGGATTTTACTTGTAGTGTTGAGTGTGGTGTTACAGAGAATTTGCTTTTCCAAATAGCAAAGGATTGTAACAAAACAATGATTTTTCCTTTTCCTCTAGGGATAAATGATTATAGATTTACTGATATAGTTGCAACAAAATATGGTGTGCGTGAGCCTTATGCTCTTGTGATTAATAATAAGAAGTTTAATTATCCTCAGAAGAAGGATGATCTTCTAAAAGAACTTGGTTGTTTTGTTTCAACTAGCTAATAAAAATAGTTCTTGGTAATAAAAATAGTTCTGATTAATAAAAATGGTTTTGGTTATTTTTGCAGTTTCTAGTTAATAATTCCTATCTTTGTTCACTCATTTTGTTTTATTTTTGTCCGTTTATGAATAAGCAAATGTCTTGAATTGTTTTGTTTTTTTCAAATAGCACTTTGCAGGGGTTAGTTTCAATTTCATAGTTGTACATTTCTTTCACTTCTTTATTCAGCATTTCGAGGTATGTTTTGTCAAGTCTTTCTTTTGGTGCGCATCCGCCGTTATATATTATGCAATAGTCATTTGTTTTTACTTTTACTGGCAAGCTTTGGAGGTAATTAATGTCCTTAGTATATTTTGGGTCGCCATCGCTTGGAAAAATCAATATTATGGTTCCTTTATCTAACTCTCTTTGTATGTTTGGTTTTTGTGGTGCGGGCCCTGTTTTTAGCCCTAAATAATTTAATAAAACCCATGATGTTGATAGTACTTTGCAGTTTTCTCCGCCTAGTTTTTTAACTTCGTTCATTGCATGATTTAATTTAGTCTCGTTGTGTTCAAAATAGTTAGTTGATTGTGTTGCAATACCAAGGTTTGTAATAAATATTAACGCAACAATTATTGTCACAATCACTTTTGCGTTTTGTCCAGCTTTTTGTTTAATCATTTCAAAAAGAATTGTGGAGAAGTATGCTGCTGGAATTATTGCAATGAATAAGTATCTTGCGTCTTTTATTGGGCTTGATATGTACCCGTATATTGCAATTAAGATTATGAACAGCATTATTAGGGTTGGTTTTGTGAGTTCATTTTTCAGCCTTGATTTTCCTCTTACAATTTTGTTTATTACATAAATAATTCCAATTATCATTAATGGAAATAGTATTCCAATAATCGTTAGAAAATGTTCAAATTGCGGTGGCGTTGTGAGATAATTTCTGTAAAGTATGTTTAGTGCGTATTGGTCTGCGATGCTTGTGAACATGTTTCCGTACTTAAAAAAATTATAAGCCAGCCATGCTGCAATTGGTATAATAAAGAGTATAATATTTTGAATAAATCTTTTTTTATTAAAGTCAAGTAATAGGATTGGTAGAAACATTGCCATTTGGTAGCGTAGTAGCATTCCAATTCCTAGCATTAGTCCGGCCAATGGTTTTTTTTCTAGTGTATATGCAATTGCTAGGATTAATAGTGCGCTGGTTAGGAGTTCAGTTCCTGCAAATGTTCCAAAAATAAATGCATATGCGGTGAATGAGAGTGCATAAAATATATTTTTGTTTATTTTTAGGTTTTTTGCGAGTTTTGTGCTTGAGTATGCGAATAGTGCTGATGAAATTATAATAAATAAGTATTCTGCCACGAGCCATCCAAATACACTTAGTGCTCCGATTATCATTGCTGCGAGTGGTGGTCTGAATGGTTCAAAGTAAGTGCCTTGCATTAGAAAGTATTTTGCGTTTAGTACGTATGCGCTAAAGTCCCATGAGATTGTTGTGCTGTGTTGGATGAAAAAGTAAATTGTTGATATAATAAAGATTGTGATTATTACTTTGTTTCTTTTTATCCAGTTAATAAACTTCAAATCAACTTTATTCGTTTTTTTTGCTATTTGTTTTTTGTGTGTTTTGTTTTCTTTTGTTGTAGCGCTTTTGCTTCGCATTAGAACACTTCCTCTTTTAGGAGTTCTTTTAGTACTGTTGTTGCGTAGTTTCCTTTTGTTAAGAAGAATGATAATGTAACAGCGATTTTGCCTTCGTTGAATTCGTCTTTTTCTATTTTTTCGATTTTGAAATTAGCTGGGATTAGTTTTATTTCTTTTCTGTCTCCTTTGCTTGATAGTTCTCCCATTTTTTCTGTTTTAAAATCACTAAAGTTTACTTCTTCGTTAGTAAGGACTCTTTTTTCGATTTCTCCTGCTTTTTCATTCGCGAAGTAGCTTTCATATCCTGGGAGTATTATTGCTGGTATTCCATTTACTAGTACATCTCCTTCTATTATGTCAAGTGCTTTTTCGCCGTATTCTCTTATTCGTTCCTCAAGTATTTTGTTGAATATGTCGCTTTGTACTGCGTGTGAGAATAGGTATCTGATTTTTTTTGGTAGGGTTTGAAATGACCCAGAGTAATCATTTGGGTATTTTACTAGGTGGTTTATTATTGCTCGTTCGCTTCTGGCGTCAAATGGGTATTCTTTTAGTGCTTGTTTGTAGTCCCATGTTTTTGCTAGATTGATTCTTGCGTTTTTTAGTTCTTCTTTTTCTTCTTCATAGGTTTCTGTTAGGTACATTTTTATTGCGCCTTCAAATTCTCCTTTTAGCATTAGTTTTCCTACTTTGTGTGTTATCATTCTTTTTCCGCCGAATCTTTGGTTTCCAAAGTAGTTTGGTACTCCTTTTGCTGCTTGTGTAATGAATTCGTCAAGTATTTTTTTTGTTTCTTCTTCGTTTTTTGAAATATCTCGTATAATGATTATGAATTTGTTTCCTTTTAGTTCTCCTAGTTCTATTCTTTTGTTGCTCCATATTGGGTTTCGTAGTTCTATTCCTTTTACTCCAAATTTTTCTACTAGTGCGGGGTTTGGCATATATAGGCTTATTCTTTGACAGGTGATTGCTCGTTTGTCTTTTAGTCCTGCGTATCCTACTCTTTTTTTGCTTACGTTTAGTCCTCTTGATACCATTGCTATTGCGCTTATTGTGTCGGTGTTGATTTTTTCCATGTCTAAGAGTAAGTGTTCTTCGCCAGTTTTTTCTCTAATTGTCATTCTTTCTCTAAATCCTCTTTCTTCCCATGTTTTGTTAAATCTCTCAATTTTGCAAGTGTATCCGTCTTCTAGTACTTCTTCTACCATGAAGTCTGAGTATCTTTGTTTTACTCGTCCTTTGAGTGCGGGTGTTGTTGTGTAAAATATGCTCTCCATTTTTATCATCTTTTAAAAATTCATCATTTAAATTTAAAAATAAGCTAATTTTTTAATAACTTAATTTTATTGCATTTTTTTGTTTAATTAAATTTTGTATCTTAGTAGTGCTGCGAGTCCCCCGAATCCTTCAAGGAATTGTTTGCCTTCGTTTGTTTCTGTGCTGATTACTCGTATTACTGCCCCTACTGCTTTTGCTTTTTCTATCATATAATCAAGGTAACTGATTTCTTCTATGACTTCTACTTTTGATTCACATTTTGTGCATCTGATTTTTGATTCTTCAAAGTTTTGTGGTTCTTTTGCAATTACTATTTCTTCGCTGTTGCAGTGTTCGCAGAATATTCTAAATACACTCCATGGGATGTCTTCTGATATTATTAGTGTTGATATTCGTGATTCGTTTAGTGCTTTTTCTACTTCTGCTTGTCCGTAAGTTGCTAGTCCGTCTTTTGCTACTTCTCCTAGGAATTTGTCTAGTATTTGTCGTTCTTTTACTAGTTCTGAGTCTTTTAGTAAGTCATAACTTTTTTGTACGAGTTCTCGTATTCCGCCTTCGTCAGTGTATGCTGTGTCTATTACTCCGATTATTTTTTTTTCGAGTTCGTGGTGGATTACTTTTTTGTCCATGAAGTAGTTTTTTGTCATTCCTGGTCCGCCGATTAGTACTCCTTTTATTCTTGGGATGTATGGTTCAAAGTATGAGTTAAATTTTTCTGATGATTTTCTAAAAAAGTCTTGCATTGCTTCTTCACGCAGGCGTTCAAATCTTTGGGATGATTGTCCTCCCGCACGCGATTTTCCTGGTACCATTGATGTGAAGTGCCCGAGTATTTCGTATTTTTTTCCTACGAGTTGTGCGATTGTTGCTTCGTTTTTGTCTATTGTCATTATTGCGTAAAAGTCGTTTGGTGCCATCATTTCTTTTAGGTGGTCTATGTGGAATGCTGAGTCGCACCAGTATAGTTTTACTTTTAGTGGTCGTACTGGTGTTACAGTAAATAGTCTTATGTCTGCTCTTCCTTCTGTTTCGGATATATTTCCTGCGAATACTACTAGTCCGTTTGTTGGGAGTTTAAAGTTAATGTTTTTTAAAAACCCGATTATTTTTCGCAGGGCTCCTTGTACATTTTTTCTTGTTGATGGGCTTTTTATGTTTCCGCTTTGGTTTATTTCTTCTGAGAGTGTGTTCATTACTGTGCTTCTGTCTGTTCCGGGCGGTATGTATTGTGTGATTAGTTCTGTGTGTCTTCCTTTTGTTGCTTCGAGCATTTTGAGTTTCTTTTTGAATACTGCCATTTCTGCTTCGCTTACTTCTTCAAGCACGTGGTGTGGCATTCCCATAAAATCACTTTAATTTAGTTATACTTGGTTTTTGGTTTATTTAGTTGTATTTGTCAGGCGTAAATATTTAAACCCGTAAACCTATATACTTTCGGTTTAGTTAGCTTATAAAAGCTATTGGCTTAAGCTAAAATCGTGTTGTTTTGGTGGTGGATGGATGTTTGATTTGTTTGAGAAGTGGGATGGTTCGCCTAAAAATGGTGAGTCTTCAAGTAGTTCTAATTCGGAAGTCACTTATTCATCATCTTCTTCATCTTCAGGTAGTTCATCTGCTCAATCTAATGATTCTTATTCTCCTAGTTATGCGCAGTATGGTTCTTCGTTTCAGAAGACTTTTGTTTTGAGTGTTGGTGGGAGTGTTTTTTTTAATGATAAGTTGAGGGCGCCTGAGATTGCAAAGTTTTGTGAGGTTATTAATGAGCTTAAGCGTGAGGGTTTTTCTTTTGTTTTGGTTGTGGGCGGGGGTAAGGTTGCTAGGGTGTATCAGGCGGGGGTTAAGGCTCTTGGTGGAAATAATTTTGATTTTGATGAGGTTGCTATTGCGATTACGCGGGCGAATGCTATGCTTTTTACTCACACGATTGAGAATGTGTGGAAGGATGTTTTAAAGGATCCAAAAGAAGCAGAGAATGTTTTGCTTTTGGGTAAGACTCCTGTTTATGGGGGGACATTTCCTGGGCAGACTACTGATTCTGTTGCGGCTATTATTGCAGAGCTTTTGGGTGCGGATTTTGTTAATTTGAGTAATGTTGATGGTATTTTTTCTGCTGATCCTTCAAGGGAGCCAAATGCTAAACTCTACAAAGAATTAACTCATACTAAAATGGTTTCGCTTCTAAAGGCTCAGGCTTCAAAACCTGGTGCTCATACTTTTATTGATCCTCATGCAGCGAATTTGCTTTGGAGAAGTAGGATTAGAGGGCATTTTATTAATGGTGGAGATTTAGAGAATCTTAAATCTGTTGTAAGAGGACAAGAGTACAGGGGAACTATTGTTAAAACTGAAAGTACAAGTCAAAGTGATGTTGTGCTTGATGAGTAATTAATTTATTTGTGATTAATGCGCAGAATTATTTTGCGAGTACTTAGTTTAGGAGTATTTAGTTTTTTAGTTTGTAAATGAATCCGTTTCTGCTCCAAAACCAAAGTGGGGGGTGCATTTGTATTGGGGTTATTCCGCTTTCAAATAGTACTTCTCTCCATTTTTTTGATATTTCTTCTTTAGTTATTCCTAAGGCTTCATTTTTATCAATGATTCCAAGTTTTATTGAACATTGGGTTATGTGTGTATCCGGTGCGATTTCAATATATTCTGTGTTTGTCAGTGTTGCTCCGCCATATTCTTGAATAATAAATGCCCAGTAGTTGAATATTTTTGGTCCTGAAATGTATGGGAATCCTTTTTTGTGTTTTACTTGTATCATTTCGCGTAAGGATAAAAAATCATTTTGTGCTGTTTTGATTAAATTTGTCAATGAGCCATATTCTTCTTGTATTGTTCTTGATATTTTTGCCCATGTCTGGGGGTGCTTGTTTGGTTGTAATGCGAGTTTGTGTTTTAATAGTTTTTGTTGTAATTCTTTTTCGTCAAGTGGGTTGGTAATATCAAATACTGTTTTTGTTTCGCTATCATTGTAGGTTAGTAGTGCGGCTTTCCATAGTTTGTAGCTGTCTCTTTGATAGTTTAGCGCCATTGGGAGTGTAAAGTAAGCCAGTCTTTCTTCAGTAGTCATTTTTGTAAAAGGTGGGTGGCTTTCTTCTGGCATTTTTGTTTGGCCTAATTTTCCTGTTTTGTATGCTTCCAGGAGTTCTTTGCATTGTAAAATGATTCTTTTGTTGTTCACAATATTCGCCTTTAATCAGTGTTTCGTTTGAACACTAATATTATCATGAAAAAGAATACTATTCCGAATGCGATTGCTATTTCGTTGTAGTATGTGTTGTATTCAAATAGGATAGTTTTGATTATTTTGTAGAATCCGAATGGGATCAAAATAAATATTGCGAGGAGCGCGAGTTTGTGTAGTGTGTTTATTTTTCTTGCTCCGAATAATCCAAGAATTGTTATTATTGCAATGCAAATAGCGCTTATGGTAATATGCTGGGTACTACCAAATCCGATTCCTGTTTTTGCTAGTGTTAAAATCCATCCTAATAAAGTGTATGTTCCAATTGGAAAGGCTAGTATCATCATGGTGGTGCTTGCGATTATTGCTGCATTGTTTTTGCCACTCTTACCTTTAAAATTTTCATTAAATCTTGTTTCTGAATTGGTGTGTTTTTGTTCTTTTTTCTTTATTGGCAAATTTATCCCTTCTGTTTCACCTAGTTAGTTATTAATCCATTTAGTTTGCATTTTTTTTATGTTTTAATATACTAATTCTAGTTTGTAATTTTCATAATTCTTTTTTCCAAGTAAGTAAGGTATTTCTGTTTTATTAATTATTGGGTGTTTGTATTGCATGAAGTCATCAATGCTGATTCTTGGGCAGGCTGTGTTAATGAATGCTTCTGCATTTACTCCTAGCATGGTGTCGTTTGTGATGTAGTCCATAGTGTATATTTTTGCTCCTTTTCCTGCTTTTTCTAGTTCTTTTTTTATTTTTTTTGCTTCATTTATCTTGTTTTGTCCTTCTTTTGTTGATACTAGTATTGCAAAGTTAGTTGCTTCTTTTGCTCTTTCGATTAGTAGTATTCTTTTTTTCAAAAAATCGTTTTTTTTGTCAGTGAGTTCTTTTATTTTTGAATCAAATGGGTTGGCTAGGAGTACTCTTTTTTTTGTGGCGTAGTGTATTCCTAATGGGTGGAATAATCCGTCTCCGAGGTAAATGATAGTGTTAGCTTTTACGTTTGCGCTTGTGTAGTTGCATCCGAGTATTTGTCCGTCGAGTGTTCTTTTTCCTTTTCCTATAATTGCTTCGATTTTATTTTCTTTGAGTTCTTGTTGTAGTATTTTTAGGTATTCTAAGAATTGTACTGTTGTAGTGAGTCCTACTTTTTTTATTTTGTGTAAGTTTAAGTAGGTAATAAGGTTTTTTACAGTTTTATCAAATTCGTTTCCTAGTTCATAGTGGAGTGGGGCGTAAACTATTGGGTTTTTTGTTTTTTCTATAAATGATGAGTGTCCTAAGTGTAGTATAGTATCACACCCCATTGTATTTGCTTCGTTTTGTTTTATGTCGCATGCTCCGTAGCATGGGTCCATTGATGTAAATACTTCAAATCCTCTTTCTTCGAGTTGTTCAATAATACTTTCAGCGTTTATTTTGAGTCCTTCAGGTATTTGTAGGAATATTTTTTTTGCCTTTTTCTTTTTTAATTCCAAAATGGCGTTTGTTAGTTCTATTTTTAGCATATAAATCCTTGTGGCGAGAAAGTATTAAGTATCTGTTTGTTGCTTATTTTGGCTATTATGACCGTTTCAATGGTGTATATTACTTTTAGGAATACTAAAGAGGCTGAGAAGATAATTGCGGTCTTAGTTAAAGAAAAACTAATTGCTTGTGCTAATTTTGTTAATGTTAAGAGTATGTATGAGTGGAAGAAGAAGCTTGTTAGAGGGAGTGAGGTTATTGTTTTGTGTAAAACAAAGCCTGCGTTAGTTAATAGGATTCAAGCGAAGGTGAGCGAGCTTCATTCTTATGATGTGCCTTGCGTTTTGTCTTGGAATGTTGATGCGAATAGTTCTTTTGAGAAGTGGGTGCTTGAGTCAACTACTAGTCTTTATTAGTTCTACTGTTAACTATTAATTTGTATTAATTTTGCTGTTAATTGTTAATTTTTATTAGTTCTACTTTTAACCATTACTTTGATTAATTTTGTTGTTAATGGTTAATTTTTATTAGTCCTACTTTTACTTGTTATTTTTTTATTTTCTTTTTAAATATTTTTTTAAAGTTTTTTTAGTATTAGTGGGTTGTGTTGTGAGATTGGCGCGTATTTTTTGTTGTACATTTCAAGTATTCTTTTCTTTTCTTCATCTATTACTACTTTTCTGATTTCGCTGACCGCGTCAATGTTTGCTGATACTGAGTCTATTCCGTACCATATTAGTTTTTTTACCATATCGGGGTTACTTGCTGCTTGTCCACAGATGCTTGTTTTTACTCCTGTGGGCTTGCATTTTTTTATTACATATTCTAGTTGTCTTAGTATTGCGGGGTGTAGTTCATTAAAGTTTTTTTGTACTCGTTCATTGTTTCTGTCCATTCCTAGTGTTAGTTGTGTTAAGTCATTTGTTCCAAATGAAACGAATTTTATAAGTGGTATTAGTTCATCAATTACCCATACTGCGCCGGGGGTTTCTATCATTACTCCAATATCAACGCTTGTTGGTAGTCCTATTTCATTTGCGATTTTTTTTGCGCCTATTACTTCATCAACGCTTTGTACAAATGGTAGCATTACTCCTATGTTTCTTAGTCCTTCTTCGTAAAGTTCTTTTATTGCAATTAGTTGGGCTTTTAGCATTCTTGGTTCGTCTAAGTCTCTTCTGATTCCGTGCCATCCAATCATTGGGTTTTCTTCTTTTGGTTCTTTTTCTCCGCCTACTAGTTCTTTGTATTCATCGCTTCGTGCGTCAAATGTTCTAAACCATACTGGTTTGTTTTGGAATTTTTCAGCAACTATTTTTATTCCTTGTTTTACTGTGTCTTTTAGTTCTGTGTCTTTGTTTTGTCTGATGAACTCTGCTGGGTGCATTCCTGAGTTTGTTATCATGTGTTCTGCGCGTAGTAATCCTACTCCGTCAGCGTTTGTTTGTGCGGCGCTTTCTGCGGCGTCAGGTAGTGCTACGTTTACTTTTACTTTTATTGATAGGTCTTTTAGTAGTTCGAGTAGTTCTTTTTTTTCTTCATCTTTTTTTGCTGTGCTCATTTCTTTGTATTTTATTCCTGAGAATTCTTTTTCTATTACTTCTATTTTTTCTCGTAGTTCTGTTCCTGCTGTGAGTTCTTTTTCTTCTAGTATGTCTTCCATTGGATCAATATCATCTTCATCAAAACTAATTGTATTATCTTTTTTTTCTATAATAATATCTATTTTTCCTGCGTATACTTTTCCGTTAAACCCGTCTATTGTTACTTCTTGTCCGTCTTTGAGTGTTGTTGTTGCGTTTGATGCTCCTACAACGCATGGTATTGCCAGTTCTCTTGATACTATTGCGGCGTGGCATGTTCTTCCGCCTTCGTCAGTTATGATTCCTGTTGCTTTTTTCATTACTGGTACCCATGATGGGGATGTCATTTTGGTTACTAATATATCTCCTTTCACAACTTTTTCAATGTCTTTGATGTCTAGTACTATTTTAACGTATCCGCTTATTACTCCTGGGGATGCTGCGAGTCCTTCAATTAGTGGTGTTTGGTTTGTTTCTACTGATTTTCCTTCTACTTTTTTGTTTAGTGTTGTGATTGGTCTTGCTTGTACTATGTATAATACATTTTTTTCCATTGCCCATTCAATATCCATTGGTTTTTTGTAGTGTTCTTCAATTTTTTTTCCTATTTCTGCTAGTTCTATTATTTTGTCATCTGGTAGTTTTTGTACTGCTGCTTTTCCTGGGCCTAAGTTTACTCTGATGTTTTCTTTGCCTTCTTTTACTAGCATGTATTCTTGTTTGTTCATTTTTTTGTTTAGTATTTTTCCGCTTGTTTTGTCTATGACGTAATTGTCTGGGGTTATGCTTCCTGATACTACCGTTTCTCCCAGTCCGAATCCTGCTTCTATTATTATTTTGTTTAAATCTCCTATTGGGTCTGCGGTGAACATTATTCCGCTTACTTCGCTTTCAACCATTTTTTGTACTACCGCACATAATCCAACTTTTTCGGTTTTGAATCCTTGTTTTTTTCGGTAGTATACCGCTCTTGCTGTGAATAGACTTGCCCAGCATTTTTGTACTGCTTTTACTACTTCGTCTTCTCCTTGTGTGTTCAAGTATGTTTCTTGTTGGCCTGCGAATGATGCTTCTGGTAGGTCTTCTGCTGTTGCTGAGCTTCTTACTGCGACTAGTGCGGGTTCTGTTTGGTCAAGTAGTCTATAATTATTAATGATTTCAAGTTTGATTTTTGGTGGCATTCTTGTGTTTTCTATGAGTTCTCTTATTTGGCTGCTTACTATTTCTAGTTGGTTTGTGTTTTCAACATCTATTGCGTCTATTGAACTGGTTATTCTGTCTTTGATTTTCATTTCTTCTAAGAAATTAAAGTAAGCTCCGCTTGTTACTACAAATCCTGTTGGTACTGGAAAGTTGTTGTTCTCCATTTCTCCTAGGGAAGCTCCTTTTCCGCCTACTTCTGCTACATTTTGCATGTTTATTTCTCTAAACCAGAGTATGTTCTTCATGCCCATATTATGTTTTTTCATTTTATAAAGGTTGCTTTGTGCTTTGGGATTAAATATCTCTTTCCAAAAATTGAATTTGTTTTACTTTGGTGTAATATTTATTATGCAGTAGTGTAGTAGTATAAGTATAGGTTAATTGGTTTAATGAACTAAGAGTGGTTGTTTTGGCTCGTAAGTTAAAATCTGTGGTAAATTCTGTTGGGTTCGTGGGGGAAAAGAAGCCAAGATTTCGTGGTCGTCCGAATAGATTATTTATGCTTGGAGAACCTCTTAGGGAGGCTAAAGTTAGTACGCGCATTCGTCCTAAATTTCCGCGTGAGCGTGTTCTTTGGTCAAGGAAGTTTGTTGTTTTTAATAATGCGCATAATATTAATGCTTTGAAGCTTGACAGGACTTTTTTTAAATCGCTTTCTAGTAAGACTAAGGTTCTGGAAATTGGTGCGGGTTCTGGTAGGCTTATGCAGTTTTTGTTGGATCATAGTGCTCTTCGTTCGGAGAATGTGGTTTTGGCTGATATTGCGTATGGCAGTCCATCAAAAATGCCTCCGTTAAAAAAAGGGATTTATTCGCTTTATAAATCAGGGAAAATTAAATTAAGAAAAGCTGATATGTGGGCATCGAGGTTTAAGAAAAGCGAGTTTGATCATATTTTGGTCAGTGAGGCGATGATTCATCCAATTGTTTTTGATAATGTTGGGTTTGACCTTTCAAGTAAGGATCCGAGGATTGTTGCGATTAAATCTCTTGTCAGTAGATTGCTTCCTGCAGTAAAACAGGGTGGGACTTTGCGCGTTTCTCCTTTGATTCCTCCTTATATTGAATGTTTGAAGCAGGAAAATGTGTTTAAAGGTTTAGATGTTGAGTTTACTTCTGGCGGGATGGTTATTACAAAAAATAATTTGCCTATTAAGTAGCTTTTTTTGTATTTGGAAAAGTTTTGGTTTGAAATAAAAAGTAAATTTAGTTTGTTTTAATCAAAGTTAGTTATTATTTTTTTTAGATAATAAAAATTATCAGTAAGTGCAAGTTTGCACTTACTGTTTTTCAAAATTAGTTTCCTTTTTTGCCTGGGTTTTTTGCTGGTGCTTTTGTGTCTGTTTTTGCTGTTGTTGTTGGTGCGCTTTTTCCTGCTGGTGGAGCTTTTCCGCCTGTGCTTGTTTTTGCTGTGTCTGCTGTTGGTGCGCCTGTAGTTTTGCCTGCTTCTGTTGTGGCAGTTGTTCCTTCTGCGCCTGCTGCTACTTCTGCTTTCTTTACTTCAACAACGATTTCTTCGATTGCTTTTGATGGTAGTGTTCCTAGGCTTTTAATATTATTATGGAATTTTGTGTGTACTTTGCATGGGAATTTTGCTTTTGCTCTGTGTAGTGCTTTTTTTACTATATCTTTTTGTTCTTTGAAGCATAGTATGCTAAAAATAGTTTGTCCTTTTCTTACTCTTGCTGCTCTTCCTGTTGGTATTCCGAATGCTAGTGACATTCCTTGAGATACTCTGTCTGCTCCTGCTCCTTGTGCTTGTTTATTTTCTCGTACTAAGTGACTTGGGTATACTCTTACTTTCATAAAGTATGCGTCTTTTCCTAAGTCTTTTACAAGTTTTCTGTTTACTGTTGATCGTACACTTTCAATAGCATTGTCTCTTATGTCGAGTGATTCTTCAACTATCAAGTCAGCAACTGTATCATATTTTAGTACTGGGTTACCCATGTTGAATTGTCTTATTTTTAATTGTGGTGCTGCGCCAATATAGTTTCTGTCAGGAACGTTTATTGCAATTCTTGTGTATGCTCTTTGTTGTGTTAGTTTTCTTGCGTGTCCGCGTGCTCCGCTTTTAAGTCTTCTTTTGTTTCTTTGACTGCTGTAACAGTGTGCTGGTCTTAAACTCATTCGTGCTCACCAATTAATCATTAATTAAATAGCTTGTAAACCTAAGCAAAACTAGCTTTTTTTCACCAAGCCTCAATTAATAACTTGCTTTGTGAAAGCTTTAAAAAGGTTGGTTTAACCCTCTCAAAAATAGCTCGCCGCTTCTTCCAAAATCTATTTATACCTCAAAATTCTATTCTATCCTGATGGGTGTTGAGTTTTTTCTTTTAGCTGCTTTTCTGGCAATGGTTTGTTGGGGTTTTGGGGATTTTTTAATCCAGAAGAGTGTTAGAAAGATTGGGGCTCTTGAGTCTCTTGCTTTTATTGGGCTTATTGGGGCTATTGGTATTTTGCCTTTTATTCTTCCTTCTATTTACCTCATTTTTTCTCTTCAAAACTTATTGGTTCTTTTGCTTTTGGGTGTAGTTACTTTCATTGGAGCGATTTTTGATTTTGAGGCGTTGAAGAAGGGTAAGCTTTCTGTTATTGAAGTTGTTATTGAGCTTGAGCTTCCGATTACTATTATTTTGGCGTTCCTTCTTTTTAATGAGGGTATTTCTGTTTTCCAGTTGCTTTTGATTGTCCCGATTTTTTTTGGTATTATTTTGATGGCGGTTGAGTCAAAGCATTTGAAGCAGTTGAATATTTTTAAGCGTCTTGAGAAGGGTGTGATTCTTGGGTTGTGTGCTGCTGTTGGGATGGGAGCGATTAATGTTCTTACTGGTTTTTCTGCGAGAGAAATTTCTCCGCTAATGGCTATTTGGGTTCCTTGGGTAGTTATTGCTATTGTGAGTTTTGTAATTATTTTACAAAAAGGTGAACTTGGGAAAACATTTAAGCAGGTTAGTAAAGTTAAGTGGCTAGTTATTGCTACTGGTATTGTTGATACTTTTGCTTGGCTTTTTTATGCTTTTTCTGTTTCATCTTATAATTTAGGGATAATTACTGCGATTACTGAGAGTTACCCGGCGATTGCGATAATTCTTGCCGTTTTGATTAATCATGAGCGAATTGGAAAGCATCAGTGGATTGGGGTTGGAGTCACGCTTGTTGCTAGTGTGCTTCTTGCAGTTACTTTAATGTAATGTTGTTATTCATGTCTTCTTTTTGTTTTTCTAAATCATTTTTTATTTTGTTATAATTTTGGTCGTCTTGTTGTTGTTGTGAACAATCCGCTGGGCAATTTTCTATTGTTTCTCCTATAGGAAATCCTTTTTGGCAGATTCCGTTTCCACAGTACATTGAAGTGCTTGTGCTTTGTTCTTGCACGGGGTTTAGGGCAAAATATCCTAAAAGAAGGACTATTACTACAATAAAGAACACTGTTACTTCTCTAATTAATTTATTTCCCATTGAATATTAATGAACTCTAGTGTATAAAAAGACTAAGATTAATTTTTCTTTTGAATTTTATTCAATTTTGTTGTATTGTTAGTAATTTTTATTGTTTGGTTGCAGTTTTGCTTTTAGTAATGCTTTCAGTTATTCCAACAAAGTAATTCCATCTTTTTAATTTGTAAAAATAGTATTGTGTGTATATTGAGAGTCCAAATACTAGCGCTAGTAAAATGATCATTAATGTTGTATTTGTAAGTGAATTTGTTATGGTTCCATTAAAGAATACCATCATACAGATTGCAGCAACTGTGCTAAAAATACAGAATCCTAAAAAGAAGCATAATAGTACTGTACTTTGCACTTTTTTTGCTAGTTTTGTGAAAACAATTCTTGCATTTGTCGGCTTGTCATAACTAGTATTTGTTTTATCCATTAGCATCACGCTAGTAACAATGGGTTGTGGATATTTAAATATTGCTTTTATTGGATTTTTGGTTATATTGAGAATGAATTTGTTCAAGTGGTTTTACCATTTTAGAATACCTTTTTTTATGCAAAATGGAAGAATTTTTTCTTCAATTGAAGGCGGCAACTTAATTCCATTTTTCTTATAGTCTTTTGTTATGAATTTGAATTCTTCAAGTTCTGGGTCAACGATTTTTGGTGTTCCATTTAATTTTACAAGGTAAGTTGATAGTTTTACTATTGCCTCATCAAAAACTGCTTTTGATTCAAAGTCTCCTAGCTTTCTAATTATTTCTGCACCACAGTTTAATTCTTCTTTTATTTCTCTTAATAAGGCTTCTTCTTCAGTTTCGTTTCCTTCCATTTTCCCGCCAAGGTTAGTCCAAATATCTTTCCCTGCTTTTCTTACCATGAGAAAAGAATCATTTTCAATCACCATTGCTGCAATTTTGTGAATTTCTTTCATTTAATCACTCATTTCTTTTAGAATCTCGCCAGATTTTTTCGGGTATCCATATAGTCCTGCCCAGAATCTTTTTTTGAGCATTGATAGTAGTTGTTGGCTTTTTTTGTCATCTCTGGTTTCAATAAAGTCTTCTATTATGGTCATGTTGTATTCTTTTGAGAATCCTCCATTAATTGTTGCTTGTACGCATCCTTCACCAAAAACGCCTGTGATGAGGATGTTTGTTATTCTTTCTTTTTTTAGGAATTTGTTAAGTTTTGGGTTTGTGAATGCGTCATAAGTGTTCTTTTCCACAATTAGGTCTTCTTTTGCTAGTTTTAGGACTTCATTTGCGCCTTTTTCAAAGTTGGCAGTAACATCTTTTCCATCTTTTGTAAATACTTTGCCGTTATTTATTTCCGCGCCTGTTCTTGGTGTGCTTAGTCCTCCGAGTTGTTCTGGGCAAACTGGCAGCGCTTTTCCTTTCCTCACCAGTTCAGTAACGAATGGGCATGGTTTTGATTCTCCTTTGTAGTTACAATTTATTCCTGCCAAGCATGCGCTTACAATTATCATTTTAATTACCTTTTTGTGTTTTCACTTTATCATCTTTTTCTTTTAATTAATTCTCTTCTTCGGAGAGTTTCTATGGCTGGTTTTTGTACTGTTGCAATTCCTCTTGAATTAACTTTTATTAGTCCTCTTTTTGAATATACCCTTAATGCTCTTCGTCCATGTGTTGTCAAATCGCCTGGATTGAACTTAGTAATATTTCTTCTTACAGATTCTTCTAATAAATATTTCGCTGGTGAAACCCCAAATTTTCTAACAAATCTGGCATTTGCTTTGCCCTGTTTTCCCCAATAAAATTGTAAACTTTGGGTATCCTCTTTTTTTGAATTAGAATATACTATAAAACTCAAAAGAGACTTTCCATCTATAACCGCCGTAAAATGCCATTTGCCTGAAAGAATATTTCTGTGCATTTTTGCCGCTCCTGGAGAATCAGTAAATTTGAGTAATGCGCTAAAGAAAATATGCATATTTGTTTTTGATAGCTTTTTAAAATTTGAGTTAATTGTGTAAGCTATTCAAATCACCTTTGTTTTCACTTTATCCTCTTTTTGCGTTTATCTTTCTCTGGTTCTGTTAAATAGTTTTCACCAGTAGTTACTTTTTTTCCGGTTTCTATTTCTAGTTTTTCTCTTGCGTCTCCTGCTATTTTTCCGCCTTTTTGTGCGGCAATTGTGTTTTCGTTAAATCCTTGTGCATCTTTGGCTTTTGCAATTTCGGTTGTTGCTCGTTCTCCTAGCATTGAGAAGATTAGTTCCAAATCATTCATATGGTCTCTGAGGTTTTCTTTTTTTAGTTGTTTGAGTTCTTTGTATTCTTGTACTGTTTTGCCAAATGTTGCTTTGCTTATTTCGTTTGTGAGAATTGCATATTCTTTTTCTTCTTTTACTCCTCGCTTGTTCCATTCGTCTGTTAGTTCTTGGCGTATTATTATTCCTCTTACTCTTTTTTCTATCCAATCTTCTGAGTATCCTTTTGCTTTATATATTGCCCTCATTCTTTTTTGTGCTAGCTCTGGGTCTTGGATTTCTTGTACTCGTTCGTATCCTACTTGTGCGAGCCATTGTTTGAATGGTTCTGCTTTGGGTGATGGGATTGATTGGATGATTCTAAACATGTTTTTTGTGTTTGCGCAGTCGGTTTCGTAGTATTTGCCATCGGATGATTGTAGTTTGAGTTGGTTACAAAATGTAACCAACTGGAGTTCTCTGTGTTTTAGTACTTTCCAATAGTTTCGGGCGTCTTCGCTTTCAGTTAGTGCAGCAACTACATCTATAACGCTAAAGTACCATTCTTCGTTGTGCCATAGTCTTCTTATTTTCTTGTCCTGAAAGACAACTAGCGCATCATTTTCTTCCAATAAATCACCGCAATTAACAAACCTTGTTCTTAAGAGTATTTTAGGGTTCATAATTTAAGCTTTTCATAGCCTTTTTGCCGGTGTGTTTTTGTTTTAGTTTTTGTTAATCATTTCAAGTAGGGCTTTTGCGGCTGTTTCAGGGCCTAAATTTTCTTTGCCTATTATTCCTAGCATTGTGCGTATTTGGCCAACAATGACTTTGTTATCAAATAAGGCTTGGAAGTATTTTTCTGCTAAAGTTTCGTGAATTTCTTTGTATTGGGTTGGTCCAAAGATGTTTACAAAATATGTTTCAGTAATTCCTGTTGATGATGTTGTTCCTTTTGACATGCTTCTTCCGCGTTTGAAGACTTCAATTGCTTCTTTAGGGGTGTTAAATATTTCAAGTACTTGGTGGGTTTCATCAACTGCTTCGTAATTATTTGCGTATAAAAAGTAATCAATTTTTTGTCCTTTTAGAACTTCTTTCATTGTTGTTATTGGAAGTACAACTCTGGCATTCTTTTTTTGGGGGCTCATAATGATTGAGCGGTCAATATTTCCTAGTGCGTATCCTGGGCTAAGGTCGTCTAATCGAATAAATGCTCCCATTTCTGTTCCAAATGCTTTTAGTTCTTCATTTTCAATTGATAAGGAACCCATGTCGTCAAATATTATTGTCATTTCTCTTATGTAATCATTTCCAATTTTTCTAAATGCTTCTAAGGATTCTGATTTTCCCGCGCCTGTATCGCCCATGATTATTATGTTTGCTGTTTTGTCATTAATTAAATCAATTTTTACCATTGCTCCGTGGACTGGGAGTCTTCCGCGTTTCATCATTATGGCGTTGTGTAAAGTTAGCATCATTTTTTTTAAATAACCAAAGTATGCAAATTCGTCGCCATCAGGTACTGAAGCTATAATTAAATCATTTTTTTCGTCTTCAAAAAATACCGTTGGGCAAGAATCAATTTGTCCTGCTATTTCTTTTGGGATGCCGAATAAGTATATTGCGTCAGGTTTATTTTTTAATTGTCCATTTGTAGCAAGATCAAATAAATTTGAAAGTGCTGTTCCTAGTCCGATAAATTTGTTGTTAAAAAAAACATGGATGAGTAATTCTCCTACTTGTGCTGGGTAACAAATCCATTCTTGTTCTTCAAGGTGAGGGATATAATCAATGGGGTTTTTTTGTATTTTTTTAAATTCGCCTGTGCGTGTATTTGTTGGAGGGTCAATGATTAAGGGTGGTTCGATTAGTACTTGTTTGATATAATTTACATTTTCAAGTTTATTATATGGGTGTGGGAGTTTTATTGGGTCTTTGACTACAATAAATCCTACTTGGATTCCTGCTGGGAGTTGGCGGTAGATGTTTGGGTGTGTGTCAGTGATGTTTTCGCAAGTTTCGCGGTAGAGTTTTCTGACTAAGTGATTGAGATTTTCTACTGTGTCGTTAAAGGTTGTGTATGGTCTTTCGTGGTAGCGGTGCATTAGCATTTCATCAGAGTAACAGACAAAAAAGCGTTCATAACTTCTCCAAAAATTGTATAGTGATTCAACAAATTGATTGAGTTTGTAAGTGTCTTTAAAATATGGTTCAAGTTCGGGGTGTTTTTGGATAACAAATTTCTTTTGGTATGTTGCTAATTGTTGAAATAAAAATAAGAGTTGTTCTTCGTCTACTTCTCTTGGAAAGATTTGGAGTAAGGAAGATTCTTTTTGTTTTAGTTGTTGAACAAATCTGTGTAAGATTTCTTTGAAAAGAATAGTGTGAGTTAAATCATCTGAATAAGCTGGGACTTTACCGTCACTATAAATCACTATTTGTTTTCCAAAAAAACTAAAATCACTATTTACCATAAGTCAATAACATTTCTCTATGCTTAAGTATAAAAAGATATTATGTTCTTAATTGTACCAAAATGTTTATTATTCAACAAAAAAATAAATAGTGTAATTTGTTTTTGGGGGGTAAAATATATTTGCACTAGTTAAAATATTCAAATACCTTGTGATGGTAACTTATTCTAAATTGTGTTAATTGTTTTACTAAGTAGGATTAAAACATTGTTTCTTTGTAGTTTGGGGAGTCTTTTGTGATTTTTACTCCATGTGGGTGGGATTCAGTTAGGCCGGCGCTGGTAATTCTATCAAATTCGCTTTTTTGTTTTAGTTCTTTGATTGTGGCTGCGCCTACGTAGCCCATTCCTCTTTTTAGTCCGCTCACGTATTGGAATATGACTTCGCGTGCTTTTCCTTTGTATGATACTATTCCTTCTATTCCTTCTGGGACTAGTTGATCTTTTCGTGTATCAATTTGTAAGTATCTTTCTCGTGAGCCTTTGTGTGTTTCCATTGCTCCAAGTGAACCCATTCCGCGGTAGTTTTTACATGGTTGTCCTTGTAAGAATATCGTTTCGCCTGGTGATTCGTCTGTGCCTGCGAGCATGTTGCCTAGCATTACACTATCTGCTCCTGCGGCTATTGCTATTGTGATGTCTCCTGATGATGTTATTCCTCCGTCTGCGCATATTGGTACGTTGTACTCTTCTGCAATTTTTTCGCAGTCATAAATTGCTGAGACTTGTGGTCTTCCAATGCCTGCTATTATTCTTGTGGTGCATATGGAGCCTGGTCCTTGGCCTACTTTTATTCCATCTGCTCCTGCTTCAATTAATTTTTTTATTGATGCTCCTACTGAAACATTTCCAACAACTACATCCATGTTTGGGAACATTTTCTTTAGTTCTTTTAATGTTTCAATAACTGGTTTTGAGTCTGCGTGTGCTGTGTCAATTACTAATACATCCACGTTTTCTTCAACCAGCCTTTCAGCTCGTTGTATTGCTTCTTTTCCTGTGCCTATTGCTGCGCCGACTCTTAAACGTCCTTTTGAGTCAGTGTTATATTTTTCTGCGCTTCCATTTACTATTCTTTTTACATCAGAAAAAATATATAGTCCTGCGAGGTCGCCGTTTTCTTTTACTACTGGTAGTGATTTTTTCTTCATTTTTTGCATGGTTTCATATGCTTCTTTTACGTTTGTTCCTAGTGGTACTGTAAGTAAGTTTTTTGCTGGCGTAATTACTTCTTTTGCAGGCAGTTTTTCGTCGCTGCAAAAATCAAAGTCGTTTCCTGTTAGGATTCCTACTAATTTGTTTGCGGAGTTTAGTACTGGGAGGCTTCTAAATGAAAACTTTTTGTCTTTCATTTTTTTTAGTATTTCTTCAATTGTTTCGCTTTCTCCAACACAAACTGGGTCTTCTATTAATCCGTTTAAGTTGTGTTTTACTTTTGCTACTTGTTTGGCTTGTTCTTCAACGGTAAAGTTTTTGTGAATTATTCCCAGCCCGCCGAGTTTGGCCAGCGCTATGGCCATTTTGCTTTCTGTGACTGTGTCCATTGCTGCGCTGATAATTGGGATTTTGAGGCTGACGTTTCTTGAGAAGTGCGATTCGGTGTTTACTTGGTCCGGCATTAGTTCAGCATAACCCGTGCGAAGCCTTACATCGTTGTAAGTTAGTGCTAATCCTTCTTGTGCAGCTTTTTCAAGAACTAGTTTAATTGCCATAGTATAAGTCACTACAAAAAGCATAAATTCTTATCATTTTGGTTGAAAAATTTTGGTTTTTGTTTTAAAGTATTCTTGGTCTGAAATCTATTGTATTTCTCTAGTGTTAACCGTTTTTGGGGTTTCCCACGCACTGTGTTGCACGTTCGAACCTATGTATTTGATTTTATTTTATCCTCTTTTTCTCGTCTTTTTTAATTTTTCTTTCAAGCTTTTTGATATCTTCTTCAGGAGGTAAGTTTTCAGGAACAATTTTGTTTTTTGCAAGCACGTTTCGCATTTCTTTGTTATTTTTCACGTGTTCAGTGGTTATAGTTGGTTCTCCTTCTAAATCTTTTTGTTTTACATTAAAATTCGTTAATTCTGTTGCCAAGTTTTTTGCTGCAATAATTACTGTTGGTAAAAAATCTGCTAATGGTCTGTTTTTTGGAATGCTTAATTTTTGTTTCATTTGCATTGTGTCATTCCCGCCGAATAGGGCTTCATCTCCTTTGCTTCTTATTCTTGCAAACCCTTTGTCGTCTACTCCTTGTTCATAAATTAGTTTTGATAATTCAGTTTCTGAAGCGGTCAACTTGTTTCTTGCATTAAATCTTTCTTAGAGGGTGATTCGTTGTTCAACTAGTTCTTGTTTTCTTGTTTGAATAGCAAAATAGCTTTGGGCAAAAGCGATTTCTTCTTTTCGAGGATCTCCGTTTTGAGCGATTAAATAACAAGCATAACGGGTAAGCATAAAATCTTCAATTTCTCTTTCAGCTCCTTTTCCTAAAGGTATCATTTTCTTGACGTCACGAAAATGATCGGGTACCCCAGAACCTGCATTCTTGCCTGATTCTTTAGCTTTTTCAATAACTTGAATAAAATTTTCCCATCGATTATACCCTAATAGGTTTTGTAAATCCCTTGCAAACCAGAACTCGACACCATCTTTATTTTGGGCAAAATCTTCGAAATTCTTTGTTAACTTAACAATTAATTGTTTTTCCATTTCAACTCACACAAATTTACTATTTGCCTCAAAACCAATATAATCCTTTGTTAAGTGTTTTGCCGATGTTATTAACTGCATTGTTATGCAGCCGCTGGGAATTTCTCCGGTTTCAGACATTATTCCAGTCTTATCGCATTCCTTAGAGTACATTCGAACCTGTTTATTTGAATTCATTTAATTAACTCTTTTTTTCATTTAAATTGTTTGATTATCTTTCTGCAGGAGCAATAATTTCCCAACTGGCATAATGCAAGTTTGTTGACGGTAAACTTTATTGAAAAATTCTGAAAATCCACTTGCCCACACTTCAAGCTTATGTGCGGCCTGAAAAGTTCTGGATGGTTTTGTTTTTCTTTGTATTTATCGACCCAATAAGTAGAAATTTTGTTTATGGAGTCATTCCCCTCTGAAAAAAACATATTTACTTCAGAATTGAATGAAAAAAAGGGAATCAACTTTTCCAGGATTTGCTTATGCAAATCAACAAGTGTGGAGGACTTTTTTACCTCAAAAGAAGCGCTTTTTTTTCCATCCGGAGTGTCATGACAATCTAATCGGATTAATTCCAAATCAAGTGGAAGCTTTCCTTTTATTATTTTATTAATAATACCCATAGTTTTTTCTAGGTCATTTTCGCCTAAAACCCCCATGGCCAAAGTAATATGGACAAAACTATTTTTTTTATTAAGAACAGAGAAAGAATCTAAAGCCTTTTGATTCAAGTCAATACAGAGATCTTCAACTTTTCCCGAAACTAATAATGCAACATCAACCGCTATTTTACTCATTCAATCACCATTACCCAGTTCAGCTTTATCAAACATGCAGCCGCCGGGAATTGAACCCGGAGCTCAACCTATTTCCAGCTGGTCCATCGAGCTTTTAGCGAGATGGGCCGTTTGCGAGCCTTAGCAAGGCTCTGGGAAGGTTGCATGATACCACTTCACTACGGCTGCTTTTTGTTTAATTTTATGGCTGGTTTGGTTTTTAATTCATTCAATTGGGCAGTTTTTTAAATGAAACGTAAGCTGTTTTTATTAATGCTGATATGCGTCAGAATTAGTTTTCTGTCTGTTGCGGAGCACCCGCCAAAGCAAAGCTTTGGGGGCTCAACAAAACAGTGTTTTGTTGAGATGGGCAAATTCTTTCGCCGGCCTTAGTAAGGCCGCAGGGATGGCAGAGCGGTTATGCACTCGCCTGCAGAGCGAGTTAGGAGGGTTCAACTCCCTCTCCTTGCTTATAAAGACTCGAAGTCACAATCTGCCGGATAGAATTGGATATTAAAAGCAAAATATATTTTTTAAGAAAAAAATCAGAGTGTTTTACACTACTTTGAAAAGACTTATTTTCGTCTTACTCTCTGTTCCCTTATCTTTCTTGCGGTAGCAAGTCTGGTACTAAATACTGACTGTACTAAACTCCTTGCCCCGCTTTGTTGTAATTTTGCTTTTATTTCTCTAAATGCTGGGGCGGTAATAACTATGTTTGGAAGTTTCACAACTTTATTTGAAGGAATTAATTTATCTAACGCATATTCAAGTCCCCACCTGTATTCTCCCTCAATTAGATCAGGGGTTTCTTTATGTTTATTTGTAAGCATCACTTCCACCCACTTAGTTTTTTCCTTGAAGAGTGGATCAAGTGCTTGCATATTAATCGCCCTTTGGGCGTTAGAATGAATATCTTTTACTCGCGATTTTTCATCTGGTTCATCAAGCACATGGACTTCATGTTGTTGTGCAATAGCCATTAATTTTTTCCCTGATTCAACAGTTCCAATCATTTGGCGCAAGGTTTCTCTTGGAAGCTTTTTTATATCGGCATCAAAAGTAAGCAATATTTGTGCGCCCAATTTTCTTGCCTGGGTGGCACCGCTAACAAAACTCATACGCTTCCCCATGTTTTGAGCATGATTTATCACAATAGCTCCAGCGCTTTTGGCAATCTCACTAGTCCTATCAATACTTCCATCATTAACAACAACAATATGCTGAATAAATCCCTCTTGCTTATATCGGTTAAGGATTTGTAAAGTTAATGGTAATGCACTTCTTTCATTGTGCGCAAAAACAACTGCAACAACATTAGACATACTTAAACAATTATTTATCCTCATTAAAAACCTATTTCGGTTCCCTAAAAAGTAGATACTTTCGCATATAGCACTTTTCTCGCTTTTTTATTTCTTGTTCTGATTTTGTCGTGTTTTTTGGAGTTTATTCTTTTGTTCTGAATTTATTGTGGTTTGATTTTTGCGGTTTTGTAGATTTCTTCCATTCTTTTGAGGGTTTCTTTGCGTGTGTTGCCTTTTAGTTGTTTTTTGTAGAATTCGTTTCTTCTTTTGATTTCTTCTCGTCCTGCGGTTTTGCATACTTTGTCGTTTGTGATTCCTTTTTTTGCCATGTTTAGTCCCATGTCTGTTGGGGAGTTGTAGTTGTGCATGAAGTTGTGTGGTTTTGCAATTCTTGTGATAATTTTTTTTAGTATTACAAAGTTTTCAATGTCTCTGTTGTAGTTCACTGCGTTAATTCTGTATTTTTTTTTGTGGAATGGGTCTATCAGTATTTTGTCTTTTATGTCTGCTGTTGCTGCTTCGTATGCGATGTTAATTTCGTGATTCAAAGGCAGGTTCCATATTGGGAATGTTTCCCATTTTGCAAATCCTGAGTCTAGTCCTCGTTTATCTTCGTGGTATATTTGTGAGAGGCATACGAACATTTTGCCTGAGTTTGCTCCTGCTCCTGTTACTATTACTATTTTTCTTGTTGTTGGGATGTATGGTTGTGCGTTAAACCCATATCTTGAAAATATATTTCTAATGTCATAGGGGTATCCTTCGATGTTGTATGTTGTGTATAGGTTTAGTCCGTTTTCTTCAAGTTCTTTTTTAAATTCCATTACTTTTTTTTCGCCGTGAAATCTTGTTGCTATTACTCCGTGTACTTTTATTCCCTTACTTTCAAGTTCTTTTATTTCTTTTATTGCAAGTTTGTCTAGTGTTAGTTTAGTGTTGCTCCATGTTGTGCCTTTTTGTAGTTCTTTTGCGCTTATGCAGTATAGTACTTCAATTTCGTTTTTTAGGATTTTGAGTAGTTCTATTTTGTTTTTTGGGTTGTATCCGGGGAGTACTCGTGCGGCGTGTCCGTCGTATGTTAGTCTTCCGCCGATTTCTAGGTATATTCTGTCAAATTTGGCTGTTCTTTTTTTTATTGCTTTGAGTTGGGCTCTAAAGTACTTTTTGTTGTTGAATCCTTTTTTTTCCAAGTTTTGCACCGTTAGTATTAGGTTTTTTTTGGTTATTAAATTATTGTTAGTGGCTAAAAGTGTTTGAATTAGTAGTGGTTTTTCTATGGTTTTTAGTTTGTTGCGGTTTTATTAAATACTATTTAGGTGTATATATTTCATGGAATCAAAAGTCCCAGTTAAGCTAATTTCTAGGATTGATGTTTTAGTTTATCCTTTTTATAATGGAGGTTATGAACTTGCAACTCCTGAGGGTAAACGAAAGTTTGGTTTGTGGATGAAGAATTTGCGTTCTAGTCTTAAAGAAAGAAGTACTGCTTTTTTTATTATTCCACATTCTTTTGATCCGTTAATACCTGGTGTTATCAAACCAGAAGTATTGCCTTTATTTAATGAGTTTGAGCGAGTGGTGGCTAAGTTAAAGAGAGCTAATTTGGTTTTTGTGGATAATTCTCATGATTTTTATGCTCCTCAAAGGGCTGCGAGATTTTTTAAAAAGAATGGTTTTTCGAAGAATGTTTTGGTTCGTTATTATGGTCAACATGTTGGTCTTCCTAATAGTTCTAATGAGCCCGCAAGTAAGGGTGCTTGTGTTGAAAATACTGGGTTGTTTGCTGCAAGATCAATTGTTAGTACTATGTTAAATGAGAAGTATGGTGTTAATGTGAGTGTTAAAAAATCAACTTTTCTTTCTCTAAAAACCAAATTTGGTTATCCTAGGTATGTTAATGCTGGAGCGCTTAATTATCCTGAGTTGATTCAACGTTTGTCTGAGATAAGTAAGGGTAAAAAATCTGTTTTTTCTCTTCGTCCTCCTAAGCATTTGAGGCCAAAAAGAATTAAACTTGGCCATTAATTTTTCATTTGATTTTATTATTCAATTTATAATTTTTTTCTTTTCATTAGTAGTGCGTTTGTTACTACGCTTACTGAGCTTAGTGCCATTGCTCCGCCTGCGATTATTGGGGATAAGAGTATTCCAAATGAGAAATATAATACTCCTGCGGCCACAGGGATTCCTACTACGTTGTAGAATAGTGCCCAGAACATGTTTTGTTTTATTTTTCTTATTGTGATTTTTGATAGTTTGATTGCTTTTGCTACATCTTTTAGGTTGTTTTGCATTAGTACTATGTTTCCTGTTTCCATTGCAACGTCTGTTCCGCTTCCCATTGCTATTCCTATGTCTGCTTGTGCGAGTGCTGGGGAGTCGTTGATTCCGTCTCCTACCATTGCTACTTTATACTTTCCATTCTCTTGTAATTTTTTTACGTATTCTGCTTTGTCTTGTGGGAGAACTTCTGCAAATACGTTTTTTATTCCGGCTTGTGTTGCGATTGCGTGTGCTGTTCTTTTGTTGTCTCCTGTTATCATGTATACTTCTAGTCCTAGTTTTTCTAGGGCAGCTACTGCTTCTTTTGAGGTGTCTTTTATTGCGTCTGCTGCGGCTATCATTCCCAGTATTTGTTTTGTATTAGATAGTATCATTACTGTTTTTCCTTCTGCTTCTAGTATTTCCATTTGTGTTTTTATGTTTGTTATTGTTATGCTTTCTCGTTGCATGAGTTTTGTGTTTCCTAAGAAATACTTTTTGCCCTTAATTTCTGCTTCTATTCCGTGTCCTGGAATAGCTTTAAAATGTTTAACACTTTCAAGCTTTATTTTTTCTTGTTTTGCTTTTTCTACTATTGCATCTGCTAGTGGGTGTTCGCTTGTTTTTTCTAGGCTTGCAGCGATTTTGAGTATTTTATTTTCACTTATTCTTCCAGTTGTAATAATATTAGTAACTTCAGGTATTCCTTTTGTAATGGTTCCTGTTTTGTCAAATATAATGTATTTGAGTTTGTGCGCGGTTTCTAGTGCGTCTCCTCCTTTGATTAGTATTCCATGTTTTGCTCCCATTCCTGTTCCTACCATTATTGATGTTGGTGTTGCGAGGCCTAGGGCACATGGGCATGCTATTACTAGTACTGCGACGCTTGTTAATATGCTAAATGAAAATCCCATTTCAAATACAAAGTACCATGTTAGAAATGTTCCTATTGCTATTACAATTACTGTAGGTACGAAGAATCCGCTTATTGTGTCTGCATAGCGTTGGATTGGCGCTTTTCTACTTTGTGCTTCGTCGATTAGTTTAATGATGTGGGCTAGTGTTGTGTTTTCTCCGATTTTTGTTGCTTTGAATTTGAATGTTCCATTTTTGTTTATTGTTCCTCCTATTACTTCGTTTCCTTTTTTCTTTTCTACTGGCATGCTTTCTCCTGTTATCATGCTTTCATCAATTGATGTGTATCCTTCAATTATTATTCCGTCTACTGGTATTTTTTCTCCAGGTTTTACTATTATGATGTCGCCTAGAATTATGCTATCTACTGTTAGTTCTATTTCTTTTCCGTTGCGTAGTACTGTTGCTGTTTTTGGTGTTAGGTTCATGAGTTTTTTGATTGCATCGTTTGTTTTGTTTTTTGCGATTTGTTCTAACCATTTTCCTAGGAGTACGAGTGTTATTAGTATTGCGCTTGTTTCAAAGTATTGTCCTCCAGTGCCAGAGATGAGACTGTATACGCTTATGGCGTATGCTGCGCTTGTGCCTATTGCGATGAGTGTGTCCATGCTTCCTGCTTTGTTTTTTAGCGCGCTCCATGCCCCGAGATAAAATTGTTTTCCTACTACAAATTGTACTGGGGTTGCGAGTAAGAAGAGGATGAGTTCTGCGTACGGTATTTCTATTCCTATTGGCATTAGTATCATTCCGATTACAAATATGGGTAGTGTGAATGCGAGGCTTAAGAAAAATGTTTTTTTGATGTGGTTGAGTTCGTTTTTAGAAAATTCTGCTTCTTTTGAGTTGTTGCCGGGCGTTAAAATCATTGCTGTATATCCTGTATTTTTTATTGTTTCAATTATTGTACTTTCTTTTACTTTTTTTTCGTCATATGTTACCATGGCTTTTGATGTTGAGAAGTTTACGTTTGTTTCTTTTACTCCTTCTTTTTTTATTAGTGCTTTATTAATTATTAGTGCGCATGATGCGCAGTGCATTCCGCTTACTTGCATGGTTACTTTTTTCATATAATCACCCTTGTATCGTTGTTTTTTTATTGGCTTTGTTTGTGTTAATTATTTTTTGAGAAACTGTTTTGTAAATTTAGCAGTTTCTTGTTATGCTTCAATTATTTTTAATTGGTTTGGTTTTAGTGGCAGCTTTGTGCTGTACTAGTTTGTGTTCCTGTGCTCATCATTCCACAACCGCATCCTCCGCCGCTTTTTGGTGTGCTTTGCGCTTGTTGTTGTGCTTGTGCTTGGATTTGTGGTGTGGTTGTGATGTTTCCATTAGCATCAATATTTACATCATCTCGTACTACAAAATTTGCTTGTATCATTCCCATCCAACAACTCCATTGTATCACTCCTGCTTTTGTTGGGGTGAACTCTATTGTTTGTATTCCTGGTTTTATTTTAAAATCCAGTCCGTATGCGGGGACTATTATTCCTCCGTTGCATCCTGTGATTTCTTTTCCGTTGATTATCCACTTTACTGGTACTCCTGTTTTTAGTACGAATGAATTTGGTGAGTATCCTGTGTTTAGTACATCCATGTGGATTATTTGGTATCCTGGTCCTGTACTTGTTCCTGTTGTACTTCCATTTGTTGTTAGTGTTTGTGTTTGGTTGTTTGGTGTTCCTGTTGCGAAAACATTTCCAAAGCTAGTGAGGTTGATTGAGTTTCCGCTGAGTGCAAGTCCGTTATTTACCATGAGTATTCCCATTATTAGTACAATTATTGCTGATATGTGTACGATGTTGTTTTGTATTCCTCTGCTGATGAATGAGGCGAATACTCCAAATCCTAGCATTGGTATTAGTGTTCCTATGGCGAATGCTAGTAACATTGTTGCTCCGCCAATAAATGATCCTGTTGCCATTGCGAGTATGTACATTGCTTGTAAGGGTCCGCATGCAATGAATAATCCGTTTGCTAGTCCTATTAGTAGTGGGTTTGAATTTTTCTTTAAGGGTCCCACTCGGAGTTTATTGAATATTCCTTGGGGTATTCCGAATTTCCTAAAGATTGGGTGCGCGTTAAGCATTTTAAGTGAATATATTATTAGAAATATTCCTGCAACTATTGCAATTCCTGCTCTTAGTGTTGGGCTGAACACAAATACGCTTCCAATTAATCCGAATATTCCTCCAATTATTGAGTATGATATTATTTTTCCTATTGCGTATTGTCCGTGTAGTTCTAAGTTAAGTTTTTCTGGGTTGTCTTGTTTTGCTTTTGCTGTGTAGCTTAGTACAAAGCTTCCGCACATTCCTATACAGTGAAATCCTGTGAGTAGTCCTACTATGAATAGTATAGCAATTCCTGCGTTTGTGTCTAGTTGGGGTATTGAGAGGTTCATTGTGCCTAGTGTTGATGAAACCGTAAAATAGGCTATGATAAGAAGCGCAAGTGCGATGAGTCCGATTGCAGCAAATTTGATGTTGTTATTTTTATTTCCTTTTTGGTCATCCTCAATGTCGGAACTATATCCCGCTTCTTTGATTGCTTTTCCTACTTCGTTTAATGATGTTTTGTGTGGGTCAAAGGTAATTTTTGCGGTTGCTTCTATATAGTTGACTTTTACATGTTTTACTCCCTTTACTTTACCAATCGATTTTTCTATTATTTTTTCACAACTTTCGCATATCATTCCGCTGATTGCAATTTTTTTGTGCTCAAGCTGTGTTTCGTGGTTTTTTTCGTTTTCCATTTTTAATTACCCCTTTTTTTAATTGGTTTTCAAATACTGGTCTATTTAGTTTCCTTAATGCTTTCAACTTTGTATCCGTCTTTTTCTATGCTTTTGATTATTTCTCTCGTTTTCGTTTCTTTATCATTAAATTCAACTGTGATAGTATCATTGCCGTTTTTGTTTTCAATTTTCTTGATTCCTTTTAGTTCGTTAATATTCATTTTTATTAGTGCAATGCAGCTTTTGCAGTGTATTCCGCTTATTTTGAGTTCAGCTTTCATGTTTTTTCCTCCAGTTAATTGCTTGTTTTCTAAAGGATGATGCATACAGAGTAGTAAAATGTGCTTTCTTACTGCATCAATTTTACCTTGCTCTATATGCTTTTGGGCATTTTTTCATTACTATTGGTCCTGATACCATATTTATGAATTCATGAAACCATCATTTTTGGGCTTTGAACCTCTTGTAGTCCTTATTTTTGGTTTTTGAAATTTTTCGTGTTAGTTGTAATTTTTGTTTTTATCAAGGATAATCATAAAAGGTGATGTACTTACTTTGTCCTTATGGAAGTTAATTTTAGTTTTTCAAATAAGCGTGCGCTAGTGGGTATTATTATTCTTATTTGTCTTTTAGCTTTAGTATTTTATCTTCCAGGGGTTATTCAAAATCTTGAGCCTACGCAGTGTACTATTAATGGGGTTTGTCAGCATGAAGAGTATGCTAATTTTCTTTCTGAAATGGTCCCGATTTTTATTATTATTGGGGTTGTGATTGGGGCGGTAGTATTTTTTTTCATGAGTTCTAGGCTTGAGGATAAGTCAAAGAATCTTAAGAAGGTTTCGGATATTTTGATTCAGTTCTTAGCAAAGGATGAGAAGCAGGTTGTTCAAAAGCTTCTTGATAATGATGGCAAGGTTTTCCAGTCAGAGATTTCTAGACTTGAGGGTGTTGGAAAGCTTCGGTCGCATAGGGTAATTCAGAGGCTCTCTGATAGGGGTGTAATTGAAGTTGAGCATTTTGGTAAAACAAATATTATTAGGCTTTCTAAGAGTGTTAAAGAGGCACTAATTTCTAAAAAATAGTGTTCTTTTTCTTAGTTGCTGGCTTGTTTTATTTTTGTAGGTTAGTTTAATTTTTTGTTATTTTATTATTGGCTTTTTGTTGTTTTGGTTTGTTTTAATTTTTTGTTGTTTTAGTTTGGTTTAAATGTCTTTTTGATTCTAATTATTTTATGTTTTCTCCTAATTGTGTTGTTCTTGTTCCAAGTCCTGAGATTATGCTCAAGAGTCCTTCTGTTAGGGTTTTTATGCTTAAGAAGTTAAAGAAAAATATTTCGCTTTATTTAACGCATGCAAATATTACTGGAGTAGAATTTATTAAATTCGGTGGGAGGATGGTTTTGTATCATTCTGATCCGGCGAGAGTTATTAGTGCGCTTTTGAATTGTTTTGGGATTTATTCTTTGTGTTTGGCGCAGGCAGTTGATTTTGTCAAGCTAGAAGATTTGTATGGTTTGGGCGTGAAAATAAGTGATAGTCAATTAAAAGCGGGTACTTTTGCTGTGAGGGGGAAGAGTTTTTCAAAAAGTTTTTCTTCAAAAAAGCTTGAGGAGGAATTTGGTAGCAAGCTGCTTTCTTCAATTAATGGGCTTAAAGTAAAGTTGACTTCTCCTGAGAGGGAGGTTTTTTGTATTGCGCAGGATAATAAAGCATTTTTTTATTTTGTGCCAGTTAGCGGGGCAAAGGGGATGCCTGTTGGGTGTCAGAGGAGGGCTTGTATTATTTTAAATAAATCAAGTGAAAAAACTGATAATGAAATTAGTTCTTTAGTTTTTAGTATTTTGAAGTGTGGTAGTAGTGTTTGTTTTGTTGGTGATGAGTTTCTTTCTTCTACAGTGTCAGAAAAGCTTGTTTTGTTTAATAGTTTTAGATTATTTAAACACATTTCTTTAACTGAAAGCATGGAGCTTCTTGGTATTGGTGAGCTTGAGGCTTTTTTTTCTTTTGCAAAGTCTAGTTCCGGTGCAAAGAAGGATTCTGAGTTTGCCAGTGTAAAGGTTTTTGCTCCTTTTATTAGTGGGGCAACTAGATTTTCAACTTTTGAGTAGTTTTTTTATGGTTTAGTAGTTGTTTTAACTTTTTTGGCTGGGGGTTATATTATGTTACTGGGTATTTTTTCAGATTCTCATCTTGGTTTTGGTGGGGAGGATAGGTTTGAGGAGTCTTTTGCTCGTTTTAAAGAATCAATTAAGATGTTTAAACAGCATAAGGTTGATTTTGTTCTTCATGCTGGTGATTTGTTTGATTGTGCTGTGCCTGAGCAGGAGGTTTGGTTGAGAACTTTTAATGTTTTTAGTGCGAATGAGGGGGGGTTAAGTGAAGTTAAGCGTACTTATCTTGGTGCAGAAAAAATAGTCAAAGTGAAGGGGGTTCCTATTATTGCGATTCATGGTACTCATGAGTTTAGGGGTAAAGATTTTGCTAATGCGCTTGATATTCTTGAGGAATCAAATTGTCTTGTTCATGTTCATGCAGGGTATGCGGTTTTAGAGAAAGGTGGTGAAACAGTTTTTGTTCATGGTTTGGGCGGGGTGCCTGAAAAGAATGCTAAATTAGTTTTAGAAAAATATCATCCTGTTCCAATAAGTGGTCACACAAATCTTCTTTTGCTTCATCAGTCTTTTATTGATTTTTTGCCTTTTGATGATGATGCTATTGCGTCGTTATCGCTTTCTGATTTGCCTAAAGGTTTTGATTTAATTTTGGATGGTCATCTTCATTGGACGAGTGAGCAGAATTTTGATGGTGTGCGGTTTCTTCTTACTGGTTCTGCGATTTTTACTCAGATGAAGAAGCTTGAGGCAGAAAAGCCTAAGGGGGTTTATTTGTTTGATACTGTTTCAAAGCTTCTTACTTTTGTTCCTTTTCAGTGTCAACGGAAGTTGTTTTATGAGAAAATTAATTTTAATAATGCGTTGCCTGAAGAGGTGATTAGGTTAGCTAATGAGAAGGTTGATTTGTTTTTGAGTGGGAAATTTTTTGAGTTAAAGCCTCTTGTTAGGATTAAACTTACTGGTTCTCTTGCTAAAGGGTTTTCGCAGAGTGATGTTGTGCTTAATTTTTCTAGGTATTCTGATGTTGCTGTTTTTTCTGTTTCTAAGAATTTTGTAATAGAAAGTTTTAAGAAAAAGATTGAGGGTTTAAAGGCGGAGCAGTTAAGTAAAAAGAATGTTGTTGATCTTGGTGTTGATTTACTGGAGAAGAATGTTGAGGAAGCTGGGTTAAAGAATTTTGATACTAGGCGTATTTTTGATTTGCTTGCTGTTAGTGAAAATGAGAAAGCCCAAGATTTATTAATGGCTAGTGAGTAGTTTTGGTATGGGTGCAAGAAGAGTTGGGTTAGTTAGGTTAAATGGTGTTCAAAAAGAAAAGTTACATGATGCGTTATTGAATACTAATTCAGCTGTGACTTATTCTGATATTGCTCATTTTGCTAGTGTTGCAAAGCCTACTGCGGTTAAGCATGCTAAGGTAACTGGGTTAAGGCCTAAAGGAAATTATTTGGCTACTCGTTTGGTAAAACAACCAAAGATTCATGCTCGTCTTCTTCGTAGGGCTAGGTTGATGGAGAATTATATTCGTGTTGAAACTCAATGTAAGCGGGGGGTTTCTGTTAATTATCTTCAGCATAGGTTTGGTGGGGAGAAAAAGTTTGCTGCTATGGTTCTTGTTAGGGTTGGGGAAGCTCTTCGAAAGGAGGGTGTTTCGTTAATTAGGCGCACTAAGGGTGACCAGCCTAAAAGAAGTACTCCTGTTCCTTCGCTGAGTCAAGCTATGAGGCACAGGGTATAACAAATATTTCTAACAAGTATTTGATTTTATTAAATATTTTTATGGTAAGAATATCTTATTCTTGATTTTTTCTGGTAAGTATTGTGTTGCAACAAAGTCCAGTCTTTTGTTTGCTAGTGCTTGTTGTTCGATTCTGATTTTTTGGTCAATTGCTTTTTTTAGTTGGTCTTGCCATTCTTTGTTTTGGAACCATGGGTATGCCAGCATTTCTCTTGCTCTTTTTATGTCTCCTTCTGTCATGTTTTCTGTTACTGCTTCTAGTTTGTATTCTTTTACATCATCAATTGTCATTCCTACGTATTTGGCGTCTGGTACTGACATGAATTCTGAGTGTGCTGCTAGTGCCATTGAGCCTTGTTTTATTACTGAGTAAATGTACCATCCGTATGGGTCCCCGTCTGTGAATACTATTGTTGGTAAGTCTAGTTCGTGGTGGATTCTGTGGATTAGTCTTCTTGCTCCGCGTGCTGCTTGTCCTCCTGTTCCTATTAGTAAGCAGTTGTTTGCTTTTGGGTATCCTTCTTCTATAAGTCTTTCAAATATTGCTTCGGTTTCTGCTACGAGTAAGTATTCTGCGTTTGAGTCTACGATTTCTATTTCTTCAGGTTCTACTCTTGACATTATACTCCATCCGCCTCTTCCTAGTTTTGATGCATTGAATTTGTCGTTGTGGTGCATTCTGTCTAGTAGTGTTACGTCTCCGTATAGTGTTCCTTTGGGATTAGCGTGTAAGTTTAGTTTTTCTCTAATTGTATCAACGCAGTGTTCAAGGTCAACTATGATTGGGTCGCTTTCGTCTTGTCCATCAAAAGTGTTTTCTTTAGTGTCAGGTACTGTGTGTTTTAATTCGTAATAAATTTCACGAATAGAAGCAGTCTTATTGTGTAGTAAGTATTCTTGTGTTTTTGCCATTATCATGCTTGTTTGCATGAATTTTCTTGCGTGTGCGATGTTTAGAAAAGTTCTAGTAACTTCTTTTTCTCCTAAGCCTAAGTATCCTTTTTTCTCGTCCCATATTACATTGCTTTTTCCTCTTTGCATTGTTGTGAATTCGGGGTCTTCGAGTTTGTTGATTTGTGTGACCATGCTTTTTGCTGTTGTGTTAATTCTGTCGGCTATTTCTTTTGGGCTGACTTTTTCAACCGTTTTTGCTTTCCTTTTTTCGCCCGCCATATTCTTCACCTTTTACCATTGTTAAAATCAAAAATTAATTGTTTTTCAATTAATTATTTTTTCTTTTCTCCTTTTGCTTTGTCTTCGTTATTTGTTTTTTCTGTTTTTTTCTTTTCTACTTTTGGTTCTGTTATGAAACTGTTATCGTCTTCTTTTAGTACTTTATCTACTCTTGCTTTTTCTTGAGCTTCTTGTGCTTCTTCTAGTTTTAGTTTTGTTAGTACCATTTTTTCCATGTTTTTCCGTAGTTCTGGTTCGCTTGCTTTTGTTATTGTGCTTAGTGCTCTTGTTATTTCTGGTATGTATTTGTAGAACATTTGTCTTTTTTGTTGGTTTTCGGCTTCTCTTCTTTTGTGTGCGATATATATTCCTGCTTTTCTTCCTGTTTGCATTAGTGCTAGTCTTATTTCTTCAAGTACATCTTCTTCGTCTGCGATTGCTTGTTTTCCTGCGCCTGTGTATGGGATGTGTACTGAGATAAAGTTAATGAATACTGTTACTGGTGCTGTTTCTGGGTCTTTTATGTCGTAGCGTTTCCAGTCTATTGTTTGTACTGCTTTTGTGAGTGCGCAGTTTCCTGTATCAAATAGTAGTGGTACTCTGTTTGCGAATCTCATTATTTCCATTTGTGTTTGTTCTCCAACTTTTCTTCCTGCGTTTCCTCCATATGCGATTGCTATTTCTACTTGGAATGGGTATCCGCCGGCGTATACTGCTGGTTTTCTTGTTAGTACTGTTAAAAAATCTGGTTGTACTATGCTTTGGAGTGATTTTCTTATTTGGTCTTCTCCGATTGGTCTTAGTGCGTCAGTAGTTGGTGCAATAAAATCAATTGATTTGAATGCTTTAATTATTTCTTCTGATTCTTCCCATGTCAAGCTTTTTGGGTCTTTGTTCATGTCGAAGTGTACTTTCTTTTTTACTTCTTCTAGTGCTTTTGCTCCCATTCTGTCAAAGTCGTTTGATAAAAATGTTGCTACTGTTCTTCCTTTTGAATTTTTGCAGTAGGATAGTACGTCATCTACTGTTGTTCCTTTTGGGTGTGGTTTGATTTCTTCTGGTCTTTCTGGTATTTGGTTGTGTGTTCTTTTGAATACAAATTTTTGTCCCATTGGGTCTCTAAATGATATTTGTGCGTGTGGGTTTGCAATTGCTGTTCTTCTTAAGTATTCCAGTGGTCCTTGGTCTGAGTCTCTATAAAGTGTTCCTTTGAATTTTGCTTGTATTGCTGTTCCCCTGAATTCTTTTTCGAGTTCTTTTAGGTTGCTCATTTTTGGTTCGTTTAGTTTTGGGTCAATTGTTAGTTCTAGTGATATTGCTTTTCCATTTTGTCTTCCTGTTATTACTTTTGATGCTTTTCCTGTTGTCATTTGTGATAGCATTGTGCAGCCGCTATTGTGGCAGATGATTCCTCCAGCAACGAAGTTGTGGTATTTTTCGATTTCCAGATCATAAACAGCCATTTCTATATTTTGTTCAAACTCAATTTTGTTTACAGTGAGCCAAATAACGTCTCCAAATGCAAGAGTATGGAGATACTCCCCGATTTTTCCTTCGGTTCCGACTGTTTGTAATACTTGTTTGAGAGAGTTTCGGCTTATATTTTCATAATGGATAGCTGAATATGCTGTACTTGGTAAGTCGCTTAAGGGTTTTCCTAAATTGTGTGAGTGCGCGCTGATGAGGTGACTTAGGCCAGTAAAAGTGTCTGTTTTGCAGTTGCCTTTGGGTTCTGAAATAACTTGAGCTAAAATAGATTGCTTTCTTTCTGAAGAAAAACCAATTTTTGTATAGAATGCATAAAGATTGCTTTTTTCATTAATACAAATCCTATTTTCTTCACCCACTTTGTTTATGCTTGCGTGAATCCCTAGTCGTAGTAGTGCATGGAACATGAGTTCAAGGGCTTTTTTATTATATAAAGTTAAAGCCACAGTGTTTTTTTCTTTGCTGACACTGCCTTCTGCGTCAAATAATCCTTTTAAATATGCTGAAATTATTTCATTGTTTAAATGTAGCAAATTATTTGATAGCGTGAAAGTGTGTGACTTTTTTCCACGTGTTACACCAAACCATTCAAGTATTTGACTTAAAATCTTTGAGGATAGTTGAATTGTATAATATTGTTTTTCTTCATGGAAATATTGCTGTGTTTTTAAATTAAATTTTTGTTCTACAACAGTTTTGTATTTATCAATGAGTGTTTTATCTTTGTTAGTGAATGTTATATTTACTCCCCATTTGTCGTCTTTTTCCGAGCTTAGGTGCCCGTCACCAGCAATGAGTCCTGCAATCCATGCAGTTTCATGGTCAATGGTATTTGGTATTTGTGAGAATGTTCCCTTTCTTCCTACACTTATTACTTTGCTTTTTATTTCTTCTGGTTTTATTCCAGCAAGCTCTGCCATTTTGTAAACATTTTCTAAAGAAGGTCTTCCGCGTGCATTATTATTAGGCATTTTCCTGTTAAACCAGTTTCTTAAAGTGTCTTTCTTAATTCCGATGTTGTTTGCAATGTTGGCGAGCGAGCCATATTTGGCACTTAATTTTGTTTTTAATTCGTGTATTAGTTCGGGATTGTCTACTTGAATGTCTTTAGGGTTAAAGACGTCAATGGTTTTTAATTCTTCTGAGAATGTGGGCAATTTGTTTGGTGCGGCAATTTTCATGCCTTCTTCAAGTTCATCAGCCCTAATCCATGCTGGGTTTCCTTTTTCCATAATGAGTACTGGGTTTTCTGGTGTAAGTGATATTTCTCTTCCGCGTGCAGTTTTTATTTTTATGAAAAGCGGATTCTTTGGTTTCCAGCATTTGCTTATTTTTGCTGGAATTATGTGCATGGTTTCAAGGTCTAAGCTGAGTACTTCTTCTCCAATCATGTCTTTGTTCACAATTTCTTTTATAGGTAGTATTCTGCCGTCAGCTAAGGGGATGAGTGTGTCTGATTTCATGCAGGCTCCGATTCCTTGTTGTCCTCTTGATTGCATGTTTCGGTGGAATTTTGTTCCTGCGAGTAATTTCCCAAATGCTTTTCCAATATTTTCTTGGCTTATTCCTGGCCCGTTATCTGTTACTGTTACTTCGTGATATTCTTCTCCGAGTTCGTCAATTTTAACATCAATGTTTGGTAATATTCCAGTTTCTTCGCATGCGTCTAGTGAGTTTGATACGTATTCGTGGACTACCATTGTTAGTGTTCTTACTTTTCCGTATAATCCCAACATTTGTTTGTTTTTCTTGAAGAATTCAGCTACTGAGTGTTCTTTAAATTCGCCATCCAAGTGCTTTACTGCAGCGTTCATTTTTGTTCCTGCATCTTCCTCTTTAGTTTTTTTTTCAGGCAAGTTCTTCACCAAGTTATAACAAAGTTTTTGTTTCCAAAAATAGAAAAGTTCAAAAGGTTTATAAGCCCAGCGATGTGTTTTTGCGTCCAAAATTGGCTTTAAGTTAATTTTATTGAGTTTTAAGAAACATATCCTTGTGCGTGTACTTTTAACCAGCTTCCTTTTCTAGGACTTTTTTCTAAGCTGGTTATTAGTCCTAAAGCCTGTTTTTTAGTAAGTCTTTGTCGGAGGGTGTTTTCAGGTAACAATCTGATGTGCATTACTAGTTTAGGAATGTTTATTTGCTCTAGTTCAAAAAAAACTGTGTTTCTTTTTGTTCTGCCAACGTTCATTTCAAGCATATTTGCGTCTATTCCTGTGGTTTCAAATATTTTTCTTGAGACAGTTGTTGATTGTTTATACACTCTTGCTCGGTGCCTCGCATATGCTTTCAGGTTTGGGACATTAATTTTTTTTGCGTTATAAAAGTTTGTTATTCCTCTTTGGCTTTTCGGGTCTAATTGAACTAGTTCAGAATATGTTTTTGTTGCGTGTGCTTCGCTAGGTTTTTTAGTTGAGGTTGCAATTAGTTTTGGAAAGTTTCTTGGGTATAACACGTTTGCGAGGCTCATTGCGAGACTGTATCCTGTTCGTGGAGGGTCATATGATTCTCGTTCGATAACTCTTTTTTTATTTTTAAAGTGAAGTTTTTGTTGTTCTCTTTTTCTTAATGCTCTTACTCTTGCGTGGTCTCCTAGTATTTTGGAAAATCGTTTCATTGTCTTCACTCGCTTAAAACTTTGCTTCATCCAATTTGGCTTTATCCAAATCATCTGTTGTTTTAACTTAAAAGTTAATTAATCAATTTTATAATTCAAATCTTTCTTTTCTTGATCCAAATAGTATGTGTTCTACTGTTTCGTGTTTTGCTCCTTCTAGTAGCATTTGTACAGCATTAATAGCAGTTTCTATTTCATTTGCGAGTCCTATTATTGCTACTGTTTTTCCGTGTACTGATACTAGGCAATGGGTTTTTTTCTCGATTTCTAGTCTTGCTAGTCCGTGTCTTCCTATTACTCTTCCTCTTTTTGCTTTTTGGTTTGAAGTATTCTTGCCTGTATAATCTGTGATATCAATTACTTTTAGCAGGTAATCGTCTTTTAGTAAAGTAAATGCTTTTTCTGGTGAGAATCCTCTTCCGATTGCTTTTACTATGTCGTGGGCTTTGAAGTATCCTTCGCCTTCTCCTTCAACGAGTACTTCTCCTTCGCCTGAGTCAATTTCTAGTTTTGTTTTTGTTTTTGACTCGATTTTTCGCTTTACGCTTCCTTTTGGGCCGATTAGTACTCCTACTCTATCTTCTGGGATTCTTATTAGTTCTTCCATTAAAATCACATTTGTATTTTTTAGCAAATTACTTTTATATAAAACTTATTTATTCTAAAATACCATTTCAAAACTAATGTTTTCTAATACTTAATTTAGTCTTTGAAAGGTTTTAAATTAATGCTTTCTAATCAAAGTTCGATTTTTGTCAAATTTATTTTTCATTTCTGTACTTTGTCAGCTTTTTCTTTTTTCATTTTGTCAGCGATTTGTTTAACATCCGCATGCATTTTGTCATAGTCTGTTTCTACTTTGTTTTTACTAAACCACTTAGCCATGTTTGTTATGTCTCTTTCAAAGAAGGTTTTTGCGTTTGGGTGCATTGTGGTTACGGCTTGGCCGACGTCTATTATTACCAGTTCTTCGTCGTTGTTTAAAATATTGTATTCGCTTAGGTCTGAGTGTACGAGTTTCGCGTTTATCATTTTTGCTATGTATTCGCACATTTTTTCGTAAGCTGCATGCATATCGGTAAATGGTTTTTCTTTTGCTCTGGGTGCTGCTTCTCCGTTTTTGCCTATGAATTCCATTAGTAAGCAGTTTCTGCTTGTCCCTATTGGTAGTGGTACTCGTATTTTTGCTTTTGTGAAGTCTTCTAGGTTTCTGAATTCTTTTTTTGTCCAGAGTTTTACTATTTCGAGTCTATCTTTTCTTACTTCTTTAAATCTTTCATCTCCTATAATGTATTCGTTCATGTGTCGAAAATCTGATGTATCTACTTTGTATATTTTTAGTGCGTAGTGGTTGTTGCCTGATACGCATCTAAATACATTTCCTTCTTTTCCTGTTGAGATAACGAATTCTAGTTCTTCAAAGAATTTTTTTCTTGCGAGTTCGCGTACTGCGGCGATTGTTGCTGAGTCAAAGACTTTGTTAAATACGCTTCTTGTGTGTTCGTCTTTGATTAATCTTTCTTCTTTTTTCAGCTTGTCTATTGTTGCTGTGCCGTTGTCTAATTTGGTTGTATTCATTCGTATGTATTTGGTGTGGGAGGCTTTTTTAGGGTTGCTTTTGGTTTATTTGGGGGGGTGTATTCTAAACTGGATTAGTCTAATTTTTCAACAACGAGAATTTTTTGAGTGGATTTGTTATTTTTATAGTCCTAGTTTTGCTAGTTTGCCGCTTCTTTTTAGCCATTCTACTTGGTTTCCGAGGTATCTCCATACTACGTTTCCTTTGGATGGTTGGAATTCCCATCTTTGTATAACTATTATGTCATTTTCTCTTAACCATACTTTTTTTATTAATTTTCCTGGGATTCTGAATTGTCTTTCTGTTCCGTCTTCGCACATTGCTCTTACTTGGTTTGTTCCCATTAGTTGTGTTACTATAGCAAATTCTTCTAAATCGTCAGGGTTTGGGAGTCTCATTCTTGTGTAACCCATTTCTTGGTTTACTGTGCTTGGTTGTGGTGTTGAGCCGAAGCTTTTTCTTTTTGACATTTGGTTTTTTCTCTTTTGACTGTTAAAATTTGCCAATATTTCATCTCCGTTACTATAATTCTTGTTCTTCAAAACCTATAAAAATCATTGTTTATCAAAAACCTGTGGGTGTTTTATATTTTGTATGCTTGTGCGTGTTTGATTCCTTTTATTTTTATTATGCTTTTTTCGCTTACGAAGCCTTTTTTTAGTGCAACGTTAACGCATTTGTCGCCGAAGAGGTTTATTGAGTCGGCTTCTTCTAATAGTTTTTCTAGTTCGCTTTCACTTACTTCAACGCCAGCGTAAAACTTTTCGCTTGCAATGAAATAGATTTCGCCTTCTTCAAACGTTTTGCCGATGTGTTCTTTGTCGCATGCTGCTATAATTGTTTTATAATCAATTTCATGTTTTTTTGCGATCATTTTTATCACTAAATAACTTCTTTCTTTTTAACTAATTCTATTTTTTCATTCTGAATTTTTTTTCTAAAAATAAGTTTGTTAGTTTTTTTATAGTCCTGCTACTGGTTTTATTGCTCCGCAGGCTTCGCATTTTAGCATTTTTATTCCGTCTTGTGATATTATTTTTGTGTCTGGTTTTTTGCATTCTGGGCATAGTACGAATTGGTTGAAGTATGTTTCAATTAGTCTGTTTAGTTGTATTGCTCCGACTTTTCCGTTGATTAGTAGTTGGTTGTTTCCTTCGCTTATTGGTGCTGCGGTTTCTTTGTTCAGCCATTTTATGAAGTGTTTTTTGTCTCTTCTCATGTCTTTAATTAAAATGTTAAATCCTTTTACTATTGTTTTTCCGCCTTGGATGAATGATTCTACTCTTGGTATTTCGAATCTTTCATGTGTTAGTGCTTTTTGGGGTATTGAGTGATAGGCTTTTACTAGTAGGTCTTCGTATTTCTGCATATTTGTTCACTTCTATTAAATACTTTTCCAGCAAAATGTATATAAATCAAATTAATGCTGTTTTGGGGCACTGGCTTATTCCAGTCTATAATCCAAGTGCAAGTCCTAATAGTATTACAATAACAGTTAATGTTACTTGTGGGGGGAGTGCTGGCATTGGTTTTTTCCATTTTGCTACTGAGTAGATGCTTAGTACTAATCCAATATAGCTTGCAACTAGGCATAGTCCTGCTATTAATGCGTTGTTGTTGAATGGTCCGTTTACTAGTATGCTTGCGCTTATCATTAGTGGTATTACTAGGTCTCCGTTTCCTAATTCAAATTTGTGTTTTTTTGTTGGCATTGCTATTGTGAAGGCGTAATTGTTTTCGAGTGATTGTTTTCCTAGTGTCACCATGTGTTTTGTGTAAAATACTGCTATTATGTCATATGCTGCTAGTACTATTGCGAATGCGAGTACTGGTAATAAACCGAGGGAGATTCCTAAGAATGCTCCTGCTCCTGCTATTGCAATTCCGCTTACGAGGTTTCTAATTGCAATGTTTTTTCTGTTTGAGTATCTTAGTATCAAAAGTAGTGTGACTACTAAGAATACTAGTATGTCATCTGTTGGGAAGAATGCTCCGAGTACTATTGTTGATGTTGTAAAGATTGCAAGTGCTTCTAATAAGATAAGCATTTTTCTTGTTCGTTTTATTTTTAGTACGATTAGTATAATTCCTGTAATTACTAATACTACAAAAAATAAGTAGAATGCGTTTAGTATATCATTAATATTTTCTGTGAATGGTGCTTCGGCCAATCCTTGAAGAAAAAGTGCTTTTGCTACAATTATTCCTAGTATTTCTACTACTAAAAATACTATTGTGAGTTTTATAATAATTTCTTTTCCCATCCACTCTTCTTTATTTGTTTGTGTGTTGTGCCTAGATGGTTTTTGTTTTAATGATATTTGTTTTGCCTTTGTTTTGTTTGTTTTTGTTTGTTTTGCCATTTTCATCAGAGAAGCTTATGTTCTTTGTTTTTAAAAAGAAGTTGTTAGGGTAATTTTTGCCTCGTTTTTATTTTTTTTATAGGCATAGTTATTCTTTTGTGAAGTGGAAGTTATTTTGGTTTGAATTTAATTTATTAGCTTTTCTTTTCTGTTGTTGGTTTTACGAAGTGGTGGCGGGGTTTGTAGATTTCTCCTTTTTTCTCTAACTCATCAAGTGCTTGTGTGATTTTTTGTTCGTCTAGTCCTTTTTCTATTCCTTGTGTTATTACTTCTTCTACTGGGACCATGTCTATTCCTGTTGCCATTTGTTCTTTTATTAGTCGTAGTACTGTTGAGATTGCGTTTTGTCTTGCTTGTGTTATTCCTGTTGTTACTATGTCTATGTCTATTCTTCCTGTGTCTGGGTCTGTTACTGTTTCTTCTAAGGATTTTTTGATTAGTTTTATTGCGCGTTCTGTGTCTTGTACTTCTACTGTGTCGCTTAGTCTTACTCTTGCGCTTCCTTCTGCTAGTCTTACTAGTCCTTCTAGTTGCCTTGCGGTTGCTGCGTATGCTCCTTGGCTTCTTCCTTGGTCTCTTAGTCCTACGTAGAATTCTGATATTGCGTCCATTGATTCTTGGCTTAGTATTGGGTAGCATTTTTGTCGTGCGTATGAAACGTATTTTCGAAATAGTAGCATGTCAATTTGTGGTTTTGTTCTTTTATCTATTTCTTCTTTTTCTTCTTTTGCTAGTGCTTTTCCTTTTTGTTGTGCTTGCATTATTTTTTCTCCGCTTTGGTGGGTTTCTAGTATGTGTTTTGATATTTTTTGGTCTTGTGTTCTGTCTAGTACATCTCTTATCATGAAGAATAAATCAAATCTTGAGATTAAGGATGCGGGTAAATCTATTTGTTCCAAGAAGGGAGTGAATTTGTCAAATCTTGAGAATTTTGGGTTTGCTGCGGCGAGTAGTGAAGTGTCTGCTTTGAATCTTGCTACTATTCCTGCTTTTGCTACTGATATCATTCCTTGTTCCATTGCTTCGTGTAGTGCGCTTCTGTCTTCTGGAGCCATTTTGTCTAGTTCATCTGCCATGCATACTCCGCCGGAACTTAATACTAGTGCTCCTGCTTTTAGAGTCCATCCTCCTTCTCCGAATTCATCTTTAACTGCACTTGCCGTTAATCCAACACCACTAGTAGTTTTTCCTGAGATGTAAATTGATTTTGGGGCAATGTTGTGTGTTGCTTGTAGTAGTTGACTTTTTCCACAACCAGGATCTCCAATTAATAAAATGTGAATATTTCCTCTGATTTTTTGTCCGTTTGGGAGGTGTTTTGTTACTCCTCCAAATAATTGTAGTGCTATGCTTTCTTTTACAACTTCATATCCGTAAATTGCTGGGGCGACACTTTGTGCTAGCATTTCATAGATTTGGGGATTTTTTGATAATTTTTTTATTTCTTCGGCTTCATCTTTTTCAATATCTATTTCAGCGAATTCTTTTGCTGTTTCTTCGAGGTATATTGCGTCAAGGTATCTGCCGTAGACAGTTTTTTTGTCTTTTTGTGGTGGGATTAATCTTAGTATTCCTATAAATCTGGTTTTATCTCCT
>Ga0247841_10001608_pt1 | contig 49493 bp, 35 predicted proteins | sample LaCruzMarch2015__2_FD_192410 | JGI IMG/M metagenome (GOLD analysis project Ga0247841, IMG submission 192410) | Freshwater microbial communities from meromictic Lake La Cruz, Castile-La Mancha, Spain - LaCruzMarch2015_18m | ecosystem: Environmental > Aquatic > Freshwater > Lake | place: Spain... | reverse complement strand
ATGTGGCAATAAGTGGCGGTGCCACAAACAATGTTATTGTGCCTCTGAACAGGGATTTGGTGTCGCGCTCCAATGGCTCCCTGATGTCACTACTTTCAGGCGTTGCACCCACCCGCGTGTTCACAGTGCAATGGAAAAACTATCGCCGTTCCCCGACTCAGTGCGCTAACGATACGCTCAATTTTCAGATTAAATTATTCGAAACCACCAATGTGATAAACTTTGTTTATGGCTATTTCAAAGCTGTAAACTACACCACTGCTTCGACAGTGCAATGCGGTTTGCGCGGAGCTTCAAATGCTGAGTTCAGTAACAGGACGACAACAACGAATTGGACTAATACTACAGCTGGCTTAACAAACGCTGCCAATTGTACAATGAATAGCACGGTTGTTCCTCCCAACGGTCTGATTTTCAATTGGGTGATAACATCCGATCCACCTGATTCTGCTCAGATAGTCGCCCCCGCGAATAATGCCGTCGATGTTGCTTTGACGGCTACATTGCATTGGGTCTCAGGTGGTGGGGTTGTCACAGGCTATAAAGTCTATTTTGGTACAAACAACCCGCCAACAAATATCGTGAATGGAACAGTAACCACTTCTCTGACTTATGACCCCAATCCGGACTTGGTGTTCAACACAGTTTATTACTGGCGAATTGTGCCTTTTAATCTTAGCGGGGATGCGTTGAATTGCCCTGTATGGTCATTTACCTCTATGCCCGACCCAACTGTGACCACTTTCCCTTATATGCAGAACTGGGATTCTGTGACTGCACCCGTTGTCCCACCTTCCTGGACGGTAGTCAATGCCAATAATGATGCATTCACTTGGGCAACTATCAATACAGGCTCATATTCAACTCCCAATGCTGTGCACTGCGGCTATAATTCGACAGCTGCAGTACCTATGGACGATTGGTTGATTTCTCCTCCCCTGCAATTGATTGCTGATACTTTCTATCTAATTAGTTTTCGTTACAAAGCTCAAAGTGGAGCTTATACTGAGAAACTTGAAATCAAGTATGGTTCATCCAACACCACTGCTGCATTAACAAACCAAATATATAACAATATAAGTATATCAAACACAGGCTATTTGGTCGGTGAAGCATTCATAGTCCCCACTACAACCGGTACTTATTATGTTGGATTTCACGGTTATAGTGCCGCTAATATGTATGCTTTGTATCTTGATGATATTTCCATTCAAGCTATCATCCCTGTGTTCAATCCTGCTCAGAATCTTACGGCTGTATCCGGCAACGGAACAGTTACTCTGAGCTGGCAAGCACCGGCTGAACGTCGCTTAGATGGTTATAAGATTTACCGCAATGGCATATTAATTACACCCGATTTAGTTTCTGGAACCACATATATTGACAACACAGTAAGCGTAGGCGCAACTTATGATTATTACGCTGTCACCATATATGTCAATCCCACCGGTGTATCCGTGCCCTCGAATATTGTTTCCATAACCCCCGTGTTTAATCCACCGGTAAATTTCCTGGCAGTAGGTGCATTATATATAGTCAATCTTTCCTGGCAAGCGCCCACAGGCTCAACCCCGGTAGGTTACAAAGTCTATCGTAGTGGTCAGTTGTTGACCCCGACTCCGGTTACGGCTCTGGTTTTCTCGGATAACACAGGAGTTGTGGGACAATTTTATGATTATAATGCCACTGCTATGTATTCAAATCCAGATGGTGAATCAGCTCCCTCCAACACAGTAAGCGCATGTTCGGTTCCGCCCCTGAATCCCCCCTTGGACCTAACAACAACGGTTGTCAGCCCCAATGTGATACTTAATTGGTTGGCTCCAGCTGCTCAACCAAACAATCGAGCCCTGAAGCGAGATAATCCGACCCGGGAATTATTGGGATACAAAGTCTATCGTGACGGCGTTTTAATCGGTACTGTCAATGATGCCGGCGTAACCACATATACTGACCAAAATCTGATGCCCAATACATATTCATACACTGTTAGTGCGCTATACGCAGCCGGAGAGTCCATTCAAACCTCTCCTGTTCCAGCAATAGTTTTGCCTGTTTTCAATCCGCCCCTGAATTTGGATGCCACTGGCAGTCCTGCAGGTATCAGCGTAACATGGTCTCCTCCATCACCAATTCTTGGCAATCTTACCGGGTATAGAGTTTTCCGTGACGGCATCGCTCTGGGTCATAATCTTACCATGGAAACATCCTATAACGATACTGCCATAATTTCCGGAGTTGTCTATACATATTTTGCCAAAGCCTATTATACCAATCCAACCGGAACATCTGTCCCATCCAACAGCGACACTGCCTCAGGAGGTGAAGCACTTAATCCTGTCTATAATTTGCAGGCTTCCGTTGCCCAAAATAACGTGTCATTGACATGGACCCCTCCCGGAGGAGTAATTTTGCAGGATTGGATTCACTTTGATGATAGCGTAAATTACGATGCCATCGGCACCGGCGGTGCAGCCAATTTTGATATTGCCGCACGTTTCACGCAAACAGAATTGAACGGTATCAGCAGCCGTTTTCTGACCAAGGTGCGTTTCTTCCCCAATGAAGTAAATTGCATTTATACAGTGAAAATCTATACCGGTGGAACTTCCTTAGCCAATCCGGGAGCGCTGGCAGACACTATTCGGGTTATTTCTCCCGTGGTTCCTGCCTGGAACGTCGTAAACTTGCATGCTCCCATCCCTATTCCGGCTGCCGGCGAATTACGGATTGTCATCAATTGCAACACCCAAGCCGGCTACCCCGCAGGCTGTGACAATGGTCCTTCCTTTCCGGGCAAAGGCAACGTTATGTTTTATAACAACGAGTGGATTATCCTGACAGACTTGAACCCGGATTTGGACTACAACTGGAATATTCAGGGATTCGTTGTAAATTACATTGGTGAGGAAGAGCCCCTGATTCTTTCAAATTCACCTGTATCACCCGGATTTATAAATTCAACTTCAGGAACTCTTGTTGCGGAAGGACTGCGCAGGAATATCCCCGCAGATGCTTCCAGAGATGAGTCTCGTTCCTTAACCGGCTACAAAGTCTATCGTGACGGCGTTTCCATAGCCACAATCCCGGATTATATGATTTCCAATTATACTGATTCCGGCTTGGAAAACGGCAATTACGAATATGAGGTTACCGCCACTTATACAAACGGAGAATCAGCACCTTGCGATTCTGTGATTGTGACAGTCTATATCCCTGTAATTCCTATAGCTTTAAATGAAAGCTTTGAGATTTACAACAATTTCTCTTTATCTTTTGGCAACTGGATGGTGAATGACTCTGACAATAGTCCAACAGCCGGTATTCCGGGCGTGACTTTTGAAAATTCCGGCAACCCGATGGCGTTTATAGTCTTCAACCCCGGCGCAACCACCCCTCCGATGACCACTCTGACAGCGCACACCGGTCAGAAAATGGCTGCTTGTTTCGCAGCCACCAATCCGCCCAACAACGATTTGTTAATCACTCCGCGCATGAGATTGGGAACGGAAAATTCGATTTCTCTTTTTGCAAGGTCATATTCTGCGGTGAACGGTCTGGAAAGATTTAAGGTCGGAATTTCCACCAGTGAAAACCCTACCCCCATATCTTTTGCCTGGCTTTCAGGAGTAAACTACCTTGAAGCCCCGGTTGAATGGACAAATTACACCTATGCGGTGCCCATCAATTATAGCGCACAACTTGTGCGTTTTGGCATCAAATGCGAATCAAATGATGCCTCTATTTTCCTGGTTGATGATGTCGTTGTACGCGGCTATAACATTGTTAATAATGACGATGAAGTTGTCCCGGTCAGCTCAACTGCCTTGCTGGGCAATTATCCCAATCCATTTAATCCTGAAACCAGCATCGCTTACAACGTTAAAAATGACGAGCAGGTCACTCTTGAAATCTACAATCTGAAGGGTGAAAAAGTACGTACCTTGGTAAACGCTAAAACTAAAGCCGGAAGTCACAAAGTCACTTGGTTGGGAGACGATGAAAACGGCAAACAGGTTTCCAGCGGTGTTTATTTCTACCGTATGAACTCCGGCAAATACTCCGCTTCCAAGAAAATGATTCTTCTAAAGTAATTCTTACCAAGAACTTAATATACTTCAATCAAAGACGCTGCCCTTCAGGTGGCGTTTTTTTTATCTTTTTTATCTTTAATCAATCTCAAAAACATCTGTACTTCATCAGTATATCATCTGTATATATTCTGTATATTATATGTATTCTAATATACATTTACTCTATTTAAAATATACTTATATTCTTCTGATAAATTACTTATCTAAAAGGGACTCAATTGAGAAAGCTAAAACTTGACAGAATGTGGCGAGTAACAAACTCATAACAAACTCATAAAATACTCAACGCAGCGTGTGGACATACGGAGGCGGCTATCCTACATCAAGGTCAAGCATAAGTCGCTGTTTACTGACAATTTATCCGCCAAAATGATATTCTTGTTGACAGTATTAAAGTATATACATACACGTGATGATGATGGAATCAACGTGAGTTTACATATGCAGGTCATGCGCCCTCGCTTGACGAAAGAGCATTGAAAACACACATGAAACCCTTCGACAAGCTCAGGGTGACATGGTTTAGACAGCCGGGGGCAACTATCCTACGTTTGTTTAGACAGCCGGGGGCGGCTATCCTACATTGTGAAGGATGATAAAAGATGAGCCAAAAACACGATATGAAAAAGAAACTCAACTACAAAACAGAACAAAATAAACCTGTGGTCAACACCGCCCATGAAGGCAATGGTGATAAGGCAAAAGCCGGCACATTGAAAATAATCCGGTTTTTGAGTTTCCTTTTATGGGCAGTTTTAAGTGTTATTATGGTGAATCATGCCTGGTTGATTAGCAAAACTGTCATCGAAACACAAACGCTGCAAACAGCTAAAGAAGTTGCCGTATCAATGAATGGCGAAATGCTGAAATATTTACGGGGACTGCCGGAAGACGAAGGAACTGTGCCTTATGAAAGCATTAAATCTCGCTTGATAGCAGTAGCAGAATTACATAAAGAAGTCAGATTTGCTTATCTATATACTCAAAAAGCAGATACAATATATATTATGGCAGATTCCGAGCCGGTCGGTTCCAAGGATATGTCGCCCCCCGGACAGAAGTACACAGAAGCCAGTGCCTCATATTCAAAAGCCTTCGAAACCGGGATTCCAATAATTACTACATTGGCAACTGACCGTTGGGGAACCTGGATTTCTGTGCTGGTGCCCATCAAAAACCTTGAAACCGGCAAAACCAGAGCAGTGTTTGGCATGGACTACCCGGCAAAGAATTATTACAAAACCGCTAAAACTAATATTGCAATAGCCGGAGCTATAGTGCTTCTTGTTTTTTTACTCTTGGCTCTTTTCTTCAGAATTTTGAGCAAAACGGGTAAACTCAAAGCCGAACAAAACAAATCCGTGCTGGTAAATTTGATGCTCACTAATAGTGAAGAAAAACACAGATTGCTGATTGAGCATAGCCACGACATCATCTATATGCTCACAAAAGAAGGTGTTTTCACCTTCGTTTCGCCGGCATGGACAATATTACTCGGACATCCGGCAAATATGGTGGTGGGGAAATCGTTTCAACAATTTGTCCATCCGGATGATATTCCGGCTTGCCTGCTCTGGTTACAAAAAGTGATTGAGACAAGGCAAAGACAAGAGGGAATCGAATATCGGGTGCGACATGCAGACGGGACTTGGTTTTGGCATACCTCAAGCGCTGTTCCGATCAAGGACGATAATGGCGAAATAATCGAATTTGAAGGCACGGCAAGAGATATCACCGAACGCAAGCTGGCAGAAAAAAAACTCCGACAAAGTGAGGAAAAATATAAAGTCATCACAGAACAGTCCCCTATCGCCATTGAGCTTTATGACGAAACCGGCTCACTCATCAGCGTTAATCCGGCTTGCCTTGAGTTGTTTGGAGTTGGAGACATAAATGAAATCATGCAGTTTTCTCTGTTTGATGACCCGAATATAACAGCAGAACGTAAAAGTGATTTGAAACAGGGTAAAAATGTTCACTATGAAGTGCTCTTTGATTTTGACAAAGTTACGGAACTCAATCTCTATACTACTTCAAAATCAGGTCAAATCATGCTGGATGTAATCATTACAATAATCAGAAATGACGACATTATAACCGGCTATCTGTCGCAGATACAAGATATCACAGAGCGTAAGCAGGCAGAAAAGACTCTCGTCACTGCCAAGGAAAGTGCGGAGGAAAACGACCGGCTCAAATCCAGCTTTTTGGCAAATATGAGCCATGAATTGCGCACTCCTCTCTCCGGCATTTTGGGGTTTTCTGAGCTACTCGGCACTCAGCTTCAGAACAAAGAATCACGTGATATGGCAATCAGGATAAATGAATCAGGCAACCGGCTACTGAATACTTTGAATCTTGTGCTTGACCTGTCCCGGATTGAAGCTAATATGCAGAAGGTTCACCGCACTACCGTTGACGTGAATAACCTTTTGCAGAGTGCTGTAGAACTATTTGAGCCTGCTGCTGCTGCGAAAGGATTAAAGCTGACCTTCACTCCGAATATTCCCGAGCTGTTTATGCTCACTGACGGCAATATGCTGGAGCATACTTTTAACGAACTTATTAACAATGCCATTAAATATACAGACACGGGCAGCATTACTGTTATTACGAATATGCTTATCGCTGATGAGGACTCACGCATCATAATTGAAGTCAGGGATACCGGTATCGGCATATCTAAGGATAATCAAGCAGCCGCCTTTGATGCTTTCAGACAGGTCAGCGAAGGCTTGGGCAGATCATTTGAAGGTACCGGATTGGGTTTGACTATCTGCAAAAAATATATTAATCTATTGGGAGGAGAGATTATGTTAGAGAGTGATTTGGGCTGCGGAAGCAGTTTTAGCGTCAGCTTCCCGGCTGATACGCTGCACCCGGAACAGGGGAATAATGCTGCCGAGATAGATACCACTCCTCCGAAAGCTACTCAGGAAGGCGAACCACAGCAGCTTCCTAAAGTTTTACTGGTGGATGACGATGATATGACCCCTCTTCTGGTGATCCAGATGTTGCAAGGTGTAGTAGAAATTGACTATGCTGCAACCGGGGCAGAAGGTGTTTCGTTGCTGACCGACAATACTTACGTAATGTTTCTTTTGGACATCAATCTCAAAATCGGATTGAGCGGTTTCGATGTCCTGAATGAAATCAGAAAACTGCCAAAATATGAAAGCACTCCCATCATTGCCATCACGGCTTATGCCATGATGGGAGATAAAGAAGTCTTTCTGTCACAAGGTTTCACGGATTATATCTCAAAACCGTTTACAGGCAGTAAACTAAACGCTATCGTCCAAAGGTGGCTTTGAAATAATAGGAGGAAAATAATTATGGATATATTGATTGGACCATGTGGAGTCAATTGCTCGGAGTGTACTACCTATATTGCAACCCAAAACGATGACAATGCTTACAGGGAAGCAACTGCTCAGAGAATGAAAGAACAATATAACATAGAAGTCAGGGCAGAAGACATCAATTGTGCCGGCTGTTTGGAGCCGGATCAACGCATAGGCTATTGCGCAATCTGTAAAATCCGGATTTGCGCTCTGCACAGAGAAATTGAGAACTGTGCTTTTTGCCTAGACTACCCCTGTGCAGATGTTGAGCATTTTCACGAAAAAGCTCCCCAAGCCAAAGTATATATAGAAACTCTGAGAGCAGAATTATAGAAAGCAGCGTAGCATGATGAGCAAACTCATGAGAAAAGTTCCAATGCTGCGTCATAAAAGCATAGATTGTATTTGATTAAATAGGATTAAAAGAATGGAAGAAAACAAAGAAATTAAGCCGGAAGTCTCAAACTTCATCCGCAATATCATTGATGAAGACTTGAAAACAGGAAAACACACAAAAATTATCACCCGCTTTCCGCCTGAACCAAATGGCTATCTGCATATCGGGCACTCCAAATCCATCTGCCTCAATTTCGGTCTGGCACGTGACTACAACGGCGTCTGCCATCTGCGCTTTGATGATACTAATCCCACCGCAGAAGATGTGGAATATGTGGACAGCATCATGGAAGATATCCGCTGGCTGGGTTTTGACTGGAAAGACAAGCTGTTTTATGCCTCAGATTACTATGACCGCTTATATGAATATGCGGAGATCCTGATTCAGGACGGCAAGGCTTATGTTTGCGACCTAAATCCCGAAGAAATGACCAAAACACGCGGCACTCTGACCCAAGCCGGTACTGAAAGCCCTTACCGTAACAGGTCTGTCGCTGAAAACATGGATTTGTTCAGACGCATGAAAGCCGGTGAATTTGATGAAGGCGCCAAGACCCTGCGTGCCAAAATTGACATGACCAGTGGCAACATCAACATGCGCGACCCTGTTATTTACAGGATAAAGAAAGCACATCATCACCGTACAGGGGATAAATGGTGCATATATCCGATGTATGACTACACGCATTGCATTTCAGACGCGCTGGAGCATATTACGCATTCTATCTGCACGCTGGAATTTGAAGACCACAGACCTTTGTATGACTGGTTTCTTGACCAGTTGCCGGTGCCATGCCATCCCAGACAAATAGAATTTGCCAGATTAAACCTGACCTATACCGTGATGAGCAAACGCATGCTGCTGACACTGGTCAAAGAAAACTATGTGCAAGGCTGGGACGACCCGCGCATGCCGACTTTGGCAGGAATGAGAAGACGTGGTTATACACCGGAAGCCATTCGTGATTTGGCAGACCGCATCGGAGTAGCCAAAGCGAGCAGTATTGTGGATTATGAGCTGCTGCAGTTCTGCCTCAGAGACGACCTCAATCTCAGCGCCGACCGGGCAATGGTAGTGCTTGACCCACTCAAAGTTACATTGGAAAACTATCCTGATGACCTGCATGAAGAGATTGAAGCTCAGAATAATCCTGAAGCCCCGGAAACTGGAACCAGAATGATACCTTTCTCCAGGGTCATTTATATCGAAAGAGAAGATTTTAAGGAAGATGCTCCCAATAAATGGTTCAGGCTGGCTCCCGGTAAGGAAGTTCGCCTCAAACATGCCTATTACATTACCTGCAAGGAAGTTATCAAAGATTCAGCCGGCAATATCACTGAGCTGATTTGCACCTATGACCCTGAATCCAGAGGTGGTGGCACACCCGACGGCAGAAAAGTCAAAGGTACAATTCACTGGGTTTCTGCCGCAAATCACGTGCCGGTCGAAGTTCGTTTGTATGACCAGCTGTTCACAACCTCAAACCCGATGGACGCTGAGGAAGGCAAAACCTGGCTGGATTACCTCAATCCGGAGTCTTTGGTTACAATGAATGGCTTTGCCGAACCCGGCTTGAAAAACTCCAAAAACGGTGATAGATTTCAGTTCCTTAGAATGGGCTACTTTATCAAAGATGCAGACAGCACACTGGAAAAACCGGTGTTTAACAGGATAGTCACACTCAAAGACACCTGGGCTAAGCTGGAAAAGAAAATGTAAATCGAAACTTATATTCATCGGGGAAAGCACTATTTTTTATACATGCTCTGTAAGCACAAAGAAATAAATGAAACATAGCCAAACTGTCAGCAGTAATAAATTCATGGAGTGTGAGCGGATAATTCTGGAAGTATCCGGCTCAGGGTCAAGCCGTGTTCAGTTTTTACAGACTATCAGTAAGCAAATTCAGAATCTTTCATCCTGTGATGCTTTGGAATTGCGTTCAGTCGATAATGAATTGCATTACCGCTGGTTTACGGGTTTTGATAAGAATGCTGATTTTACGGAAGTGCAGTTTCTGATAGATGATCAGATAGGTTTGGTGCCTGTATTGCTTAATTCATCAGAAATGGAAGCAATCTGCACTGACCTATTCCACAAAAGGTTTGAACCTGTTTTAAAGTACGAATACACTCTTTCAAATCGCTATATAGAAGATACTTCACAAAGAATTACGCTATCCACTACAAAGCAGGTTATCAGTAATTTGCAAAAAGAGACAGATTTCAATTCTATTCTGTTTCTCCCGTTTTCGTTGCAGGATAATCCCCCCGGAGTGTTGATTTTATATAGTAAGCACAAGCATTTTGTGGAAAAGGAAGATATTGGTTCGTATGAAAACCTGATGCATACCTTCTCAATAGCATTAAAATTCAGACGCTCATTATACGCCTTAAAAGAACGTATCAAGGAAATGACCTGTTTGTATTATATCAGCGGGATTTATGAGGAATATGCTCAAGACCCTGAAGCAATTATAAAAAGGATTGTTCAGCATATCCCCAAAGCTTTTCAGTATGCTGAAGTTACTTCGGCAAGCATCAGAATCGATAAGACTGTTTACTACTCTGATGAATTCCAGAGTTCCCAAAATTTCCTCTCCAGCGATATTATTCTGGCAAATAACCAATCCGGCAGCCTCATAGTTTATTATCCTGATTTAACTGCATCTATTGAGCCTATGCACTTTCTGCCCGAAGAGCAGCAATTGCTGGATATGATTTCGCAAAAGATTTCCATGGTAATCGATAAAGTTATCCTTGAAAACAGCCGTCTGGCAATGGAAGAACAGCTGCGTCATGCGGACAGGCTGGCAACTATTGGTCAATTAGCATCAGGGATAGCGCATGAACTGAATGACCCTTTGGCAAATATCCTGGGATATGCCCAGTTAATGCTGAAATCAGTCACAGACCCTGCCCAGCAAAGTGATTTAGAGAGAATAGTCCGCTCTTCCTTAAATGCGCGTGAGATAGTGCGAAAGCTGCTGATGTTTGCGCGCCAGATGCCGGCTATGATGAGCAAAATCCAGATCAATAAGGTAATTACCGATGCTCTGGATTTATTAAAAAGCCGGCTGGAACAAGGCAAGGTGAATATTATTCTGGATTTGGCAGCAGATTTACCTGCTATTACAGCAGACCCTTCCCAGATTACACAACTGGTGACCAATCTTGCCGTCAATGCAATGCAGGCAATGCCCAAAGGCGGTAATTTAACAATAAGCACTGCTCTAAACGATAAGGATATTATCCTCCGGATATCGGATACAGGGATTGGCATGGCAGAGGATATTCTAAATAAAATATTTCTGCCTTTTTATACCACTAAACCGGTTGGCATAGGCACGGGACTGGGGTTATCCGTTATTCATGGCATAGTCACTTCCCACAACGGGACTATTGACGTTACAAGCTCTGTAGGCATTGGCAGCACCTTTACCGTTACATTGCCTGTGTCTTTGAAACAGACTACCAAAAAAAAGTAAATTGCAGGCATCATGAATAAAGAAAACAAAAAAGCAGTAAAAATTCTGATAGTGGATGATTCGCCCGATACATTGGAATTGATAAAAAGAAATCTGGAATTGATTGGTCATACCGTTTATACTGCTTCCAATGTGCCGCAAGCGATTAATTTTGCCGAGATGTTTAAACCGGATATCGTAATCACAGACTGGAAGATGCCTGTATATGACGGGATGGACTTTGTTAAGCACATTCATTCCACTTATGTGAATATGGGTATCATGATGATTACGGGATATGCCAGTATTGAAAGTGCTGTGCAAGCAGTTAAAACAGGTGTTGATGAATATCTGCCCAAACCCTTCACAGATGAAGAACTCGCAATATCTGTTAATAAACTTATTCAAAAAGTAAAGAACCGCAGAAAGCTCTCACCAACGGATATTGACATGAGCAGCACCTTCGGGCTGATTGGTCAATCCGCAGAAATGCAGGGTGTGTATGATTTAATCAAAAAAGCGGCTTGCTCAAACGCTACTGTCCTGATTACAGGAGAAAGCGGAACAGGTAAAGAACTGGTTGCCAGAGCTATTCATTATCAAAGCAAACGTAGTAAAGCACCTTTCGTAACAGTTAATTGTGCTGCCATACCCAATGAACTGATAGAAAGTGAACTTTTTGGCTATACCAAAGGAGCTTTCACCGGAGCTTTTACTACTCGTGCCGGATTCTTCCAGACAGCCAATGGCGGTTCCATATTCCTGGATGAAGTAAGTGAAATGAGTCAGAATGTGCAGGTTAAACTCTTACGCGTTATTCAGGAAAAGGAAGTTACCCTGGTAGGTTCCCGTAAATCCATCCCGGTCGATATCAGAATCATTGCTGCCAGCAATAAAGACCTTAAACGTATGGTGGAAAACGGCACTTTCAGGGAAGATCTGTTTTATAGATTGAATATCATTACGATAGAGATACCCCCACTCAGGAACAGAAAAGATGATATTGCCAGTTTGATAGATTACTTTGCAGCCAGATTTGCCAGAGAAGCGGGTAAAAATGCCCCACATTTCAGCGATGCCGCTTTGGAATTGCTGCTGAATTATGACTTTCCCGGCAATGTTAGAGAACTGGAAAACCTTATTCAACGTGTAATTGTGGTAGTTGACAGGGATGTTATCTATCCGGCAGAACTACCGGTTTATATGCGTTCAACTACATTCAGCTTGGATTCAACTGAACTAAGGAGTTTAGCAGAAGCTGAAATTGAACATATTCGGGCTATGGTGGAATATACTCAAGGCAACCTTAGTAAGGCTGCAACAATCCTCGGAATTGACAGGAAAACACTACGCAATAAGCTAAAGCTCCATAAGTAGCGCAGCATTCCAATGTACAATAGAACAATACTACGAATAGTGATTACGCGATTGTACCACATTCTTTATAATGTATCAATCTGGCTTGGCAATTACAAGTAGTCGATCCATTCTAAAGTATGGGATACAACTTTTTAAATAGTGGGGCATAATTACCCACGCGGGAAATATTACCCACATAATCAAGCCTTACACCGAAGCATCAAATTGTTTTATGGAAATGCCATAAGCTTTTATAGCATACAATTACAAACCCACTTCTACACTTAGATTAAATTGGAACGTTTATAGCCTTATATACCTACATAAAACAAAAAATAGAGGTGTAAAAATGGCAACCAATTACAATGCATTTCAAATGGCACAGGAACAGTTTGATAAGGTAGCCGACGTCCTTGAATTGGATGAAGGTACCCGTGAATTACTTCGCAACCCGATGAGGGAGTATCATGTAAGTATTCCCGTTAAGATGGATGATGGCACAACCAGGATATTCCGTGGTTTCAGATGCCAGCATAATGACTCTCGTGGACCTGCCAAAGGCGGGATTCGTTTTCATCCCATGGAAACTATTGATACTGTGAGAGCTTTATCGATGTGGATGACCTGGAAGTGTGCAGTTGTTGATATCCCTTTAGGGGGAGGAAAAGGTGGCGTAATCTGTGACCCGCATAATCTTTCCTTAAGAGAACAAGAACAGATTTGCCGTGGTTGGGTACGCCAATTAGCACACGATATCGGGCCACTCAGAGATGTACCGGCACCCGATGTAATGACCAATTCCCAGCACATGCTATGGATGCTGGATGAATATGAAACAATCCATGGTGGCAAATACCCCGGCTTTATTACCGGTAAACCGGTTGGCTCAGGAGGTTCATTGGGCAGAACGGAAGCTACCGGATATGGAGTTATCTTCACATTAAGAGAAGCATTAAAAGAACTAAAAATACCTGTTGACAAGACCACTGCATCATTTCAGGGTTTTGGTAATGTAGCCCAATATGCTATCAAGTTATATAATATGCTGGGTGGAAAGGTTGTCGGAGTTTCCAGTTGGGATCAAAAAGACCAGACATCGTATTATTTCTATCGTAAAGATGGCATCGATATTATTCAATTGCTCAATATAACGGATAACTTTGGCGGAATTGACAAAACCAAAGCTAAAAAACTCGGCTATGAAGTCATGCCCGGTGACAAGTGGATTGAACAAGATGTTGATATCTTGCTTCCCTGTGCTTTGGAAAACCAAATCACCAAAGATACCGTAAAAAAAATTAAGCCGGGAGTAAAAGTTGTTGCAGAAGGTGCTAACGGTCCCACCACGCCCGAAGCTGATACATATCTCAATGCACACAATATCTATGTTATTCCTGATTTTCTGGCAAATGCCGGTGGAGTCACATGCAGCTACTTTGAACAAGTTCAGTGCAATATGAATTATTTCTGGGAAAAGGATGAAGTTCTTGCTAAACTTGACGTTAAAATGACTTCTGCTTTTCACGAAGTACATGCTTTAAGTCAAAAGAAAAATATCTTTATGCGCGATGCTGCCTATGTGATTGCTATCAACCGGGTTGTCCAGGCTTGCAAACAACGAGGATGGGTATAATATAACGCACGAAAAGGGAAGGTTGCATTCCTCGCCTTCCCTTTATAAAAAAAAGGGTTTCAGTTATGGATGTAAAAGAATATCAAAGAGATAAAATCCAGCCTTGGAGTGGATTTACATTTATTGGTAAAGGTGAACTGGGTGGTAAAGCCAAAGGGCTTTTCTTGATGAAGGAAATGTTGGAATCGCATTTCCCAATGGGAGAATTTGCCGGAATGGTTGTTGATATTCCGCAAATGACGGTTATTAAAACGGATATCTTTGATCAGTTCATGAAGGATAACAATCTCTATGACGTTGCGCTAAACTCCAATGATGATGATTACATTGCCCATGAATTTCAGAAAGGCAGTTTACCGGCTGGGATTGTGGGTGACCTGATGCAACTCATAACAAAGATAAACAGACCTCTGGCTATCAGGTCTTCCGCCTTATTGGAAGATAGCCTGCATGAACCTTTTGCCGGGGTGTATGAAACAAAGATGATACCCAATAAAAATTTGGAAGCTACTGTCAGGTTCAACCAGCTTACGGAAGGCATCAAATTTGTCTATTCCACCCTATATTTTAAAAAAGCAAAGCAATATTTTAAAGCCATTCGCAAGGATATCAGAGATGAAAAAATGGCAGTTATTATCCAAGAAATTGTGGGAGAAAGATATGGAGACCATTTCTATCCGATAATATCAGGAGTAATCAGGTCATTAAACTTTTATCCCATAGGATTAGCAAAAACCGAAAACGGAGTTGTGCAGCTTGCTCTCGGGCTGGGCAAGACAATTGTGGAAGGGGGAAAAACCTGGAGCTATTCACCTCGATATCCAAATTCTCCTCCTCCGTATAACAACGTAAATGATTTGCTGGAAAATACTCAAACCAGCTTCTGGGCTGTTAATATGGGAAAGATAGCAGAATTTGACCCGACGAAAGAGACAGAATATTTGGTACACCTTGAACTGGATGATGCTGAAAAGGCAGATAATCTAAGCAATGTTGCATCGACTTTATCCGCTCAGGATGACAGAATTAATCCCGGCATAGCTGAAGCAGGGGCAAGGATAATCAACTTTGCACCCATTCTGCAATGCAGTCAGATAGAATTAAATGATGTGATAAAGAGGATTTTGCTTCTCACAGAAGAAAAGCTGGGAGAAAAGGTGGAAATAGAATTTGCCGTCAGAATTGACAGAAATTCATATATAAAGCCTTATTTTGGATTTCTGCAGGTGCGTCCCTTAGCAGTTTCCAATAATGAAATCAATATCACTAAGAATGACTTTGACAAGAAATCTTATTTAGTTAAACCTGACGTAGCCATGGGAAATGGTGAAGCAGATACAGTTGTGGATATAGTTTATGTGAAGCCTGATGTGTTTAATCCGCTCTATTCACGTGAAATAGCCGATGAGATTGAGGCAATCAACGAAGTTCTGTTAGAGCAGGGCAGGCAATATTTGTTAATCGGTTTTGGCAGATGGGGAACAAGTGACCCATGGTTGGGAATACCTGTTACCTGGAGTCAGATTTCCGGAGTAAAGGCTATTGTTGAAACAACATTGCCCCAGCTTCAGTCAGATTTTAGTCAGGGTAGTCATTTCTTTCACAATGTTTTCAGCAGCGGAGTCTTTTACTTTCACGTTCAGCAGGAACATGAAGCTAAGATTAATTGGAAATGGTTGTATAAACAAAAGATTATTACCGATGCTAAACATGTATGCCATGTAAGAACTGAAAAAGCACTCACCATCAAAGTTGACGGCAGGAGTGGAGAAGGAGTCATCCTCAAATGACGGTTCAGAACCAATTAAACTCTCTTTTGGAGAGAGCAAAAGAGCTTGATTGCCTTTACAAAACAGGCGAAATCTTAAAAGATGGCGAAGCAGATCTTAGCCTTGTCCTGCGCAAATTGATGGGCGCTATTGCGTCGGGCTGGCGCTTTCCTGAAGATATCCGGGTTAAGATAATTGCAGGAGATTTTATTGTTCAGGATGATGACTTTTTGATTAAAGACTGGGTTCAGACGGCTTCTTACCGGATTGATGAAGAAACTTCCTGTGAAATCAGTGTAGCTTATCCCATCTGGAAAGAAGCTGAAACTCCTTTTCTTAAAGAAGAACAAAGGCTTTTAACTTCTATAACTGAAAGGCTTTGCGCTTTTTTGCAACGCAGGAAATTGCTCAGAGTAAATGCTACTCAACAAAGCGATGCACTCATGCGGACAGACTGGAAAATAATTATGGAGCTTATATACAAATCTGACCCTGACCAGTATTTACGCATTGCCCGCAAGATGATGAACTACCTTTCAGGATTGGGAGTGGAAGACGCCAGAAAGCTGCTTTCCACTTTCGGAGAGCAAAAAAACCGCAAGACACTTGAGACCGTTTATGACACCAACCGTCCTTTTCGCAGAGAAAATAAAAGCACAGTCAATAAGCTGATTCAGAGAGCTTTTGTCATAGCAGACGAGCATCTGGATAATGCTGAAATATATTCCCTTTTACAAACCTGGCTGCAAGGTGACAAGATTAGTTTTTTGGTTCAGGCTTTGGAGAATTTGTCTTTTTCACTAAATACTATTCAGGATGCTTTACACCGTTTTCACAATCTGAGTTTGGACGGCATAGAACTGCCCAAACCTACTCTTGATAATATCACTGTTTTGCTTTTGCTGCGTTTCTTTACCGAACAACTGGAATTCATCAAGATAGCCAAACCGTTTGTCGATATTGAAGACTTTGTGGAATTAGTCCGCAACATTGTTTTCCCCACCAATAGTTATGGCAAACTGGGAGGGAAGAGTGCCGGTTTATTCTTGTCTTACAATATTCTGAAACGCGTTAAGGATAAGGGTTTAAGGCTCGATAACATTAAGATTCCCAAGACTCGCTATCTGCTCTCTGATGCTTTGCATCAATTCCTAAATTTCAACGAGCTAAACGAGCTTATCGAGCAGAAGTATAAAACTATTGAGCATATCAGGGATGAGTATCCCAATATCGTTCAAGTCTTTAAAAACTCAAAATTTCCGCCCAATATTATCAGCGGCCTTGCCCTGGTTTTGGATGAATTTGGCGAAAAACCCATTATCGTGCGAAGCTCCAGTCTATTGGAAGACAGAGTTGGAGCAGCCTTTTCCGGCAAGTATAAAAGCTTGTTTCTGGCGAATCAAGGCTCAAAAAAGGACCGTCTCTATGCCCTGCTGGATGCCATTGCAGAAGTGTATGCCAGCACATTTGGACCAGACCCGGTCGAGTATCGAAAAGAACGAGGGTTATTGGATTTTCATGAAGAAATGGCTATCATTATCCAAGAGGTTGTGGGTTCTAAAGTTGGAGACTATTGGTTGCCTTCATTTGCAGGTGTAGCTTTTAGCAATAACGAGTTTCGTTGGTCTCCCCGCATTCAGAGAGAAAATGGTCTGGTGCGCTTGGTTCCGGGCTTGGGTACACGTGCAGTGGATAGGGTAAGCGACGATTTTCCCATCCTCGTATCACCGGGTCAGCCCAATCTGAGAGTCAATCTTTCCAATGATGAAATCTTGCGCTATTCTCCTCGAAAAGCAGATGTTATCAATCTCAAAAGCAATACATTTGAAACAATAGATTTTGCCTATCTGTTTAAGCAGTTTGGTGCCCAGTACCCGATAATTGAGCAGGTTGCATCTGTTTACTGTGACCAGAATATTATTACCAAGTCAGCTTTTAATCTTGACTTTGAGGTCGATAAGGCTGTCGTAACTTTTGAGGGACTGATTACCAAAACTAATTTCATGCCGAGAATAAAGAGCATATTGGATACTCTCAAGGCGGCTATGGGCGTTTCAGTTGATATAGAATTTGCTTTTGACGGCAAAGACCTCTACATTCTGCAATGCAGAGCTCAAAGCACTGCTCCAGAATACAGACCTGCCAATATTCCCAAAGATATCCCGGAAAATGACATTCTGTTCACTGCCGGAAAATATGTTTCCAATGGTTTAATTCCTGATATCAGTCACATCGTTCTGGTTGAGCCGGATGAGTATTCTGCCTTGAAAACAGTGGAAGAGATGAAAATGGTAGGGAGAATAATTGGCAAACTAAATAAGATATTACCCAAACACAAGTTTGTACTGATGGGTCCCGGCAGATGGGGAAGCAGAGGCGATATCAAACTTGGTGTTAGCATCACCTATTCCGATATAAATAATACAGCGATGCTGATAGAAATAGCAAAAAAGAAGGGCAATTACACACCTGACTTGTCTTTCGGAACTCACTTTTTCCAGGACTTGGTCGAATCCGGCATACGTTACCTACCTCTCTATCCGGATGAAAAGGATAATGTTTATAATCATAATTTCCTGAATAAAGCTGATAATATCCTCAATGAGCTTATCACTGATTGCGCCGATTATTCCAAAGTAATCAAAGTGATTGATGTGGAAAAGAGTGTGCCGGGAAAGACGGTTACTATCAGAATGAATGGTGATTTGGATGAAGCGATAGCCTATTTTTCGGGAACAAGTTCCAAAGAAGTCAGCTTTGCAGATATTGATGATTCAAATCCCAATACGGAAAAGCACTGGATTTGGAGGCTGAGAATGGCAGAACACCTTGCCTCTTGTCTGGACAAGGAAAAATTTGGCGTCAAAGCAATGTATATCTTTGGCAGCGTAAAGAACGGCAATGCAGGTCCCGGTAGTGATATAGACCTGTTGGTTCACATCGATGCCAATAGTGCAAAAAAAAAGCTCCTTTCGCAATGGTTTGACGGCTGGAGCATATGCCTGGCGGAGCTCAATTTTCTCAAAACCGGCTACCGTACGGATGGGCTTTTGGATATTCACTATATCACAGACAAGGATATTGCGTCCAAGACCAGTTACGCAGCCAAAATCAATGCTGTTACTGATGCAGCCAGACTCTTGATAACCAAATAAATCATGTTTTGCTTTTTTGTAACAGACCTGCATGGGGATATCGGCAAGTATAAACGCCTGTTTAAGCAAATAAAAACAGAAACACCCGATATTGTGTTTCTGGGTGGAGACCTTTTATCGGCAGGTTTTTTCCGTAGTGCCTTGCATAATGAGGACATACTGAATAAAACAATCGCGGCAGGATTTCAAAACCTTAAAGAAGAAATGGGACAGTCATATCCCAATGCTTTCATTATCATGGGTAATGATGACCCCAGATGTGAAGAAAAGTCACTTATCCAATATGAGAAAAAATCGCTCTGGCATTATGCTCATCATCGCAATTTTAATATGCAGGGGTATTTTATATCAGGTTATAGCTTTGTCCCTCCTACCCCTTTTCTGAATAAGGATTGGGAAAGATATGATGTTTCACGCTTTGTAGATGTGGGTTGCATTGCCCCTGAAGAAGGTTATCGCAGCACTCGTGTCTCCCACATTGAGATTACAAACTGCACTATTTGGAGTGATTTAATTGCAATGGCAGGTAATAAAAATGTATCAAAAAGTGTGTGGCTGTTTCACGCCCCACCTTATGACACAGGATTAGATAGAGCTGCGTTGGATGGCAAAATGTTTGACCATGCTCCTTTAGACGTGCATGTAGGCAGTATCGCCATTAGAAGGTTTATTGAGCAATATCAGCCTTTAGTCACTTTGCATGGTCACATACACGAATCTTTCAGCATTACGGGAGTATGGAAAGAATGCATAGGAAAAACTGTCTGTTTATCTGCAGCAGGGATGGGCAGGAAACTTGCATTAGTCAAATTTAATACAGAGAATCCCAATGCGGCAGAAAGACTCGAATTATAAATCTGCCGATAAGAAAACTGACATTAATCCTGATTCTGAAAAGAAACCCGAATTCAAACAGATTGAAGAACACAAAGGACTTTGTGTGAATTGCGATAACCGCTTCACATGCTTGATGTCCGGTCAAATCGGCGGCGTCTGGTATTGCGAAGAATACCAATAAGCCGTATAGACGCATAATCTATAATCATAATCCATAATATATAAATGACGGAATCTCAATTTCACCCTCTTTTGTTCTGTAGTTTTTGATAGCGATTGAATTATCTTGACAGCTAAATGAGTTCTTTGTTATGTTACAATCCATGCATACATATTTGTCTTTGCTGACAGGGAGGATATTATGTACAAGGCGTTAACTGCTTTCTTGATGGTCGTTCTCTGGGTTGGACTTTTTGCCCAATGGAGCACGGATGCAGCCAATCCGTTTCAAATCTATAACGGAACTGCTGCTCAGGTTATGCCCAAAACAGTTGTTACTTCAAATGAATATACCTGGATTGCCTGGATGGATAATTCCGCTGGCAACTATAACACTTATCTGCAAAAGCTGAATCCGCCGGGTGCAGCCACATGGCTGGCTCCATTACTGGTAAGCAGTCATCCCACCATGACCTGGCTTACGGAATGGGATATTGATTGCGACCCGGATGGAAATGCCGTTTTGGTCTTTCAGGATACCAGGCAGACAACCAACAACGTGGTGGCATACAAAATCTCACCGGAAGGTACTTTTCTTTGGGGAAATGATGGAATCATGCTTTCCAATGATACTTCTGAAGAATACTCAAATATGGCTCCAACTGCTCTTTGCCTGTCTGATGGGCGGACAGTTGTCGGCTGGCAGAGGTTTACCACGACAACCGCAACTAATCTGCAATGCCTTTCTCCCACAGGAGATTTGCTCTGGGGCACAAACGGCATCACGATTTCCATGATTGGCGGAAGCTGCACCTGGCCCCAACTGTTGGAGGCAGATAATAACAATGTTTTGGTTAAGTATTATGAAGATACAGGACCGGGTTGGTCACCCACCCGTCACATGAAGGTGCAAAAGTATGATGCAGCCGGAACGGGGGTATGGACAAGCCCTGCCGTTGTTCAAAGTTTGGGTGGCATTTCAGCCTGGACGCAATGGCTTTCCATTGCTGCAAATGGTTTGGGCGGAATGATCATTGGCTGGCATGATGACCGCAATTCTGATAATATATCCGATTCTTACGTGCAGATGGTGAATTCAGACGGCACGCTGGCAATGCTGGCAAACGGAGTCCAGGTCACAACTGATACGAGCTTTCACCAGTTTTATCCCAAGCTTGCCTTTGAACCCAATTTGCAGGAAGTATATGTCTGTTGGAACAGACTCAATTCTAATCAAGACCAATGGTGTCTGCAAGCTCAAAAGCTTTCTATGAATGGCGAAAGGCTTTGGGGAGATACCGGAACAACCATCATACCTTTGGGGTCAAATCCGACCTACCCAATTACGGCAGGATATCTGAACGAAGGAGTAGTCTTTGTTTACGCCTACGGTCCGCAAGCCGGAAATGACCTGATAGCAAATCTTTATGCCTATTGCATCGACCCTTCGGGACAGCCGGCATGGACAAATTTCCCGCTTGCCCTTGCTACAACTTCAACTCAAAAGCTGCATTATAGCTGTGCCTCAGCTCAGCAGAGTTTTGGAGTGGTTGCCTGGGAAGATGGTGGTGGTCCTTCTCATACCTATGCCATGCGGTTTAATGCCAACGGAACTTTGGGTACTACTATCCCAGCTCCGTTTAATTTGACTGCTCAGGTTGTGAATGACAATGATATTGCGCTGGCATGGGAATTCCCCGAAACATTCATCCCCCCGATTGGCTACAAGATTTACCGCAACGGCTTTTTCTACATACAGGTTGATGGTGCTGAAACCATGAACCAAACGATTTTGGATATCGGACCCGGTCAATGGAGCTTTTACGTTACTGCCGTTTTTGAGAGCGGTGATGACTCTCCTGCTTCCAACGTGGTGGTGGTCAATATCACAGATAATCAGGATAATCAGGCTACCCTTGTTCCTTTAAGCCTGAGCATCGCGCCCAATCCTTTCCAAACGCAGTCAGTTTTATCTGTTCGCGGCATGAAAGGCTCTGCGCCCACCCTGATATCAATTTATAATACCAAAGGTCAGATTGTACGCCAAATGAGCTTTGCCGGTCGCAGTGAAATAAACTGGAGCTGGGATGGCAAAGATATGCATCAGACGGACGTCAGTCCCGGCATCTATTTAGTCAGGGTAACCGGTGCACAAAAACAGTGCATTGCCAAGCTGATAAAAATGTAGCATATAGCCTTTATCTCTATTTAAGCAGACTGATATAATCTCGGTCTGCTTTTTCTTTGGTGCTCTGTTTTCCCAAAGCCGGCTAACGATGGGTCGGGCAGATTGAGGAATAGATATAGATTTAATATGAAAGCATATCTGTTTGATATGGAGATTACTTTGCTGTGCAAAGCACCACATAGCTAAGCTATTCATAATCAAGCTCTTAAGCAAGATACATTTTTGGCTCTCTGTTTGCTATTAATAGGGTCAGTACATCACAATGGAGGCAAGAATGAAAAAGTTTTATTTGTTCATCATGTTAACGGGATTATGTTTTAGCCTAATGGCAAGCTTTCCCATAAATGTCGAAAACAATATTAGAGTCCATGCTGTTAAAGAAATAACAGCACCCTATAATCTGATTGCGCAGGTTTTGAGTTTCGACGAGGTATTACTGGTCTGGGAAAATCCTGTTTATGCAACTTTGCCGATGGGGTTCAGGGTTTACTGCAATATGATGGCAATAGAGGAAATCGGGGGTTCCAACGTTTCAGATTGTATCATTACCAACGTTTGCGCCGGTTGTCATCAGTTTTACGTAACAGCTTATTTTGATAACGGCAGTGAGACCAATCCGTCCAATACTGTAGAAGTAACTGTAACATCCAATCAGGAACAAACCGTTCCGGCAGCAACAATCAGCCTGACTGCTTATCCCAATCCCAGCCGTTCGACTATGAATATTGCTTTGAGTGGGACAAAACAGAATGAAAGCACAGCTCTGGCAATTTACAATGTCAGAGGTCAGCTCATCAGGCAATTTAGCTTAAATGGAAGCAAAACATGGCAATGGGACGGAAAGGATAATCAAAACAGAAGCGTGGCAAACGGTACCTATTATCTCAAAGCTACTACGAAACAAGGCAGTTTGACGCACAAGCTCACAATTGTCAGATAGAAATAAACTAACTCCAGAGTAAGCCGGACTTGTTACTAAGTCCGGTTTTTTTATTTTAGCCTGCTGGTGTGAAACATGACCATAAACTCCGGCTCATAGCTTCTTTTTGCGTGCCTCAATCCTTCAATACCCATGTCCTGTTCGCGATTGATATAGCGGTACCGGTCTTTAAGGTATTTGGCTGATTCCCAGTTTATTACCTGCGCACAGCCTTTGATAGCAGGGTCAAACTTCTCAAAGTGGATGGTGACCATATCATCAGTCTGCGGACTGAAGATTGTCCAGGCAATAATCTCATCCTCTACTATGATTTTGAGCCCGTCTAAAGGAAGCTTGTCCCAAAACAGGAAAGAGTTTTTGACAGCCTTGTATTCCATGGTCAGCCCCACATCTTTAATATCGCGATCAGACTGCCATTTCTTAAAGTGTTCCAGAATGGCTTCTTTGTCCTCTTTGACGATATTCTCCACCCTGTATTCGGGATAAAGCCTGCGGAATTGGGACAGCAGGTTTTTTTTCTTAGCCAACTTTTTACCCGATAGCAAATACAGCTTTTCAGATGAATAGACATAATCCGACCAGGCTTCGTGTGTCCGCAGCCGGAAATAATCCCGGGCTTCAGGGTGTCTTTCCAGCCATTCCAATGGAAACAAAATCATCTCTGTTTTGGGGTCGATGCTGCGGAATTCCCTGACCAAATCTGCTAATGCCTTGGCATCGAAATCATAACAGAAAGGAAACGCCAGATAGTGATAGCGCGGATTGTAGATTACATAAGCGCTGCCCCAGATAAAATATTGCAGTTTGTAGAGCTGTCCCCAAGTGAATAAATTGCATAGATTCAAATCACAGGCGAGTTTGGGAAAAGCCGATAAGCAGCCCTCTATCATGGGTGCCAGATCGACTGTGAGCAGCTTTAGCTCATATTTGTTTTGTGTTAAACTCATTCCATTCTCTTTATCAAAATGTCTTACTTTCCGGTGTAGATGAAGGGGGTGTATTTTTCCATTACGGAAAAGCCCAGTTTTTGGTAAAAACTCTCATAGCCCGGCTCACTGATTAAACCAACCCAACTAATTCCTTGTGAATGTAAATAGTCAACCAAAAAGCCGATTATCATGCCTCCGATACCTTGTGTCCGGAATGAAGGCAAAACCGTAACATCCTGGATGTATGCGTCACTCACGCTGTCAGAAATGGTGCGTCCCATGCCGATAATTTTATCTCCGTCTTTGGCGATTGCAAAGCAATAAGTCTGTTTGATAATCTTGCGGATAAGCTCTTCGGTATCTTCCTCTTTGGCATCAATCCAGCCGGCAGTCAGGTAGAGCTGTCTGATTTGAGCCAGTTCTTCAGCAGTCTGAATTTCAGCCATTCTTTCGATTGTAATCATAACTTTCCTTATTTGAGTGAAAAGGCGCTGCCATGCGTTTTCATGAGCAAGCCTTTTAATTCAAGATTGAGCAGGATTATGGAAATCTGTCCGATGGAAAAGCCTGTTTTGAAAATCAGCTCATCAAAGCTGAAATCTCTTTGTTCCACCTTGAAGAAGTCATAAACGGTCTGCTCATTTTCACTGAGTTCGGGGAACAGGTCAAGCTGGTCTGAAGGCTGCAAATCCATGCCGAAGTCCTGCAAAATATCTTCGGCGGTGGTAACCAGCTTAGCGCCATTTTTAATCAGGTGATTGGGTCCCTGGGCGTTGGGAATGTTGATTTGACCGGGTAGCGCATAGACATCCCTGTTTTGTTCCAGGGCAAATTTGGCAGTCAGCAAAGCTCCGCTGGTGATTTGCCCTTCACTAACCAAAACTCCGTGCGCCAGACCCGAAATTATCCGGTTGCGGGCAGGGAAATTCCAGCGCTCCATTTTACTGCCGGGCTCATATTCGGAAACTAAGCAGCCTTTTTCGAGGATTTGCTCTGCCAGTTCACGGTTTTGAGGTGGGTAAATTTGCTCCAGACCATGTGCCAGAACAGCGATCGTCTTGCCACCGGCTTTGAGCGCAGCTTTGTGTGACGTGGTGTCAATGCCGTAAGCCAAACCACTGATAATCGTAACTCCGGCTTTGGCAATAGGTTCCACAATTGCTTCCGTCATAGCTTTGCCATATCCGGAAGGTTTGCGGGTGCCGACCACGCCCAGATTCCATTCACTCAGAGCAGAGGTCAGATTTCCTCTGTAATACAATATCAGGGGTGGCGCATAAATGCTTTTGAGCAGGGCAGGATAATCTGCGTCAAGATAGGTTGTATATCTGATGTCACAGCTTTCCATGTACTTACAGACTTGAGCCCAGTTCTCCGGTTGCTCTACGGTAGATAAGTAATCAAAGGCTGCCTGAACGATGCGCTTTTGCTCTTTTGCCAGCGTTAAGGTATCTATCGTCCAGGTTTCCGGACTTGAGTATGTGTCAAGCAGCTTCAAAGCTGCCTGATAGCCGATTTCCGGCGCAGCTTTGAGCTTGAGCCAGTGTTTCAGTCTTTCGGGCATTACTTGTTCTTTTGAATCAGGTCAAACAGGATGCGTTTCAGTTCAGGTAAGTGATAGCCGCTAACGGACGAAACTCCGAGTATGTCTTCTTTAAATTCTTTCTTAAATTTGGCTGCCACTTTTTTAATCACGGAATCCCGTTCTGCTTCGGGAACAGTATCCAGTTTACTGAGGGCGATTACGTGTGCTTTCTTTTCCATAAAAGGGTCATACATAAAGAGCTCTGCTCTCAAAACACGGTAGTCTTCCACCGGATTATCGGCATGCACGTCAATCAGGAAAAGCAGGATGGAAGTTCTTTGGATATGGCGGATGAACTGCAAACCCAAACCCTTGCCCAGATGCGCACCGGCAATAATGCCGGGGATATCTGCCATCACAAAAGACTGGTAATCTGTTACTTGCACAACGCCCAGCATTGGCTCAAGAGTAGTAAATTCATAATCGGCAATTTTGGGACGGGCAGCAGAAACAACGCTCAAAAGAGTTGACTTGCCGGCATTGGGAAAACCCACCAGACCGATGTCTGCCATCAGTTTGAGGATGAGTTCCAGTTCCAGCTCATCGGTTTGCCTGCCGGGAGTGGCGTTGCGGGGAGCTTGATTTGTGGGAGTGGCAAAAGTGGTATTGCCTTTTCCGCCATGCCCGCCTCTCGAAAGAACAATTTCTTCGCCATGAGTTGTAATATCGGCAAGCTTGACTTTCTTGCCTTCCACAGTATGAAAAAGTTCTGTGCCGAGTGGCATTCTGAGATAGACGGGCTTGCCGGAAAGACCGTGTTTATTAGCACCGGCACCCTGTCTGCCGTTTTCGGCTGCAAAGGATTTGTGATAGCGGTAGTCGAGCAGAGTATTGACATTTTGGTCTCCGACTGCGATTACATCACCGCCTCTGCCCCCATCTCCGCCATCAGGACCACCTCTGGGTATAAACTTTTCCCGGCGGAAGCTGACACAGCCATCACCACCGTTTCCGGCTTTAACCCGGATGCGCGCAAAATCAATAAACATGCTTCGCTTGTTTACCTGATTACGATGATTTTCTTGCTGAGAGTCTGTGAACCCTGTTCCAACTGCAGGAAATAGACTCCGTTACCGGCAGTTTTGTTATCGTCTGTTTTCCCATCCCAGGAGATAGTTGTAGTGGTCTTCTCCGGCAGAGCTGAAAGATGCTTAACGCATTGCCCTTTCAGATTATAGACAGCGGCTTTGACAAGCGTGTTCTTTAAGCCCGAAAGAGCGATATTGAGGCTGGCATTGGCAGGACTGAAGGGGTTGGGATAAACGTTGCAAACCATTGCAGATGGGAGAGTTTCGTCTTCAACCGCAGTATTGGTAAGCTGATAAGTAACAAAGTCTATGTTGTTGTCGCTGAGTCTGATTTCGGCATTATTCCAGCCCTCCAGGGGCAGAATGGCATTCATCGTCACAGGCTGGGTAAAGTCCGGCACAGTGGGAGTGATTTCAGGCTGATTACTCATATTATCAAGAATAACTTTGGCAAAGAGCGGAAAGTCCTGATTGGCATCGTTGTAAGTAAAGGTCAACCCTTGGAAGTTTCCGTTATTACTAACCGAGACATCTGAAATCACCGGCAGCGTATTCTGCGTAACCTGATAATTATACTGCTCAAAGATTAGCTGAGTCAGAGCACTGTAATCACCCAAACCAAAAGCAGGCGTCATAGTAGCTAAATCTATGTCAATTCTGGCAGTTCCGGCTATAAATCCCAGCGTGTTAAACAGGGGGGGCCAGGTTCCGAAACTCGGATCTGCCGTCAAATCACTGATATTGCAAGCCAGCATTAGTTTGCCACCCACAACCTGAGACTGAATATCACCAAGTCTGGTAAAGGCAACTGTTGTATCGGCAAAATTAAGCCCGAACTTATATAAGCCGGGAGAAAAGACAAGTGGGATGGTTGATGTGTATAGCATGCCATAAATGGTAGAATCCGCTATTGCCGTAGCAGAATTTGCCAAACCTGCAAAATACATGTTATAGGAAGTAAATGAATTCGTAGTCGTGAAGTTATTGGCAGCATTGGATATGGCGGCATAGATTTTATTGGCAGAATATCCGCTCCAGGTGCCGGTAATATCCAGATTGGGATACTGAGCAGTGACATAATCACCCACCGGGTCATCTGCAATGTATGCCAAAGCTGCTAATGCAGGCGGAAAAGCATCACTGCTCAGGAAAGCAGGATTCAAAGCCACCACGGTTTGCCCGGCTAAATCATAAGAAGTTCTGAGCCGATATTGCAAGCTCTGACCGGCTGTGTGCGGCAGCAAAGCTTCGTAAACAAATGGTTCAAGATCAGTCAAAACACTCTCATTCCAGGCACTATTCTGCCAGTTAAACATTTCGTATTCATTCAGGATGGTGGGACTTCCGTTAAATCTGACATGCACCGAAGCGGCATTATCCACTGCGCTGTGTCTGACAAATTGCCAGGGGGTGATTTCCTGCGCCATCAGCAGGCACAGGCTAAAGAGAATAATTAAGATTAGAGTCATGCGAGCCATATTAAACCTCACTTTTTAATAGGGGGATATTTCCCTGAGTCGATTAATTTCTTAAAGTATGTCCAGCTTGTTTCATTGGGTTCTGTCCATGTATCGGGTGGACTTTTATATTCGGGATGATTATTTTCCACATAGGTTTTGATTTTGTCAGGCAGGTCGGCAAAGCCTTTTTCAAGCTTCATTCCTCTGCACACAAAGATGAGATTGCCGGGTTTGTCGCCCATCTGCATAAACGGCATCCAGGGGCTGATGCGCGTCCAGGAAATGGTTGTCGGTATGGTAGCAGGCTGCTTTTTGCCCAAATCCTCTTTTTCCACAAAGAACTGAAAGAATTCTCCTGCCTGATAGATATCGCTCTGCGAATAGTCTTGATATTGCGCTCTGGGCAGCGGAGAGGGGTACATCGGGAAAATGTCCATATTAAAGCATCTTGTTTCTCCCAAATCAGTGCTGGGCAGGAACTTTTCTATATAGGGCAGGTATTCTGCCGGAAAGCTGATATCCTGATTCACGGGGTCGTTCCAGATTTGCACGACAGGCACTTCTTTTTTGGTAAAGGGATTTGTCCATGTCTCCAATATTTGTCCTGTTTTGGGGTCTTCATAAAAGGCAGCTTCTCTGGTCAACAGCTCAAAACCTTCTTCTTTCACAATGGTTTTGGCATTGTTGAAACCTTCAAATTTAAAGAGTTCCTGCTTCTTTTCACCCGGCACAAAGCTATAAACAGTGCCGGACCAGTAAAAGACCACATCTTTGCCGGAAGCGTCGCCGCGAACACGCATGAAATCATCCAGATATGACTTATATTTGGACATGTCGTTATCTTTGGAGACAGCTCCCAAACTGGCGCAAACCAGCAAGATAAGCAGAATCAGCAAACAGGTTACAGCGATTTGCATATTTTTTCCTCTAATTACTGTCATCGTCGAAACAGACGCCTCGTCTGTTTTTTTCATACATTCGAGGCGAATGTCTCAACTATTTACATTAACCCAATTTTGACAGTTATCATTATGTTATAGTGCTGTCTTTTAGTCAATAGAAATATACTCTTGTTGTGAAAAGGTGGAACAGTGGCAAGGTGAAAAGGTGATTGGACTATTGTACCACATTTTTTAGAATGTATCCATTTTGTATGCCAATTATGAGTATTCTTTCCATTCTAAAGAATGGGATACATTTTCGTGTTTTCCGTTTTTTCTGTGTGTTCCGTGATCTATTCAAACCTGCCTGTTATCACTATCTTGTTTACATCTATGTCTTTAGCTGCAATCTGTTGGAGCAGGTTTTGATACAGTGTTTTATCCAGAGTCGGCTGGCGGGTCAGAATCCATAGATATTTTCTTGAAGGGTCGCTCACCACCGCCCATTCGTAGTTTTCTTTGTCTATCAGGATAATCCAGTAGGGAGCTTTAAAGGGCCAGAAAAACTGCACTTTCAGTTTGGATTGGGAAGCTTTGTCTGCGATGAAAGCTTTGCCTTTGATTTTGGATTTGACTTCCTTGCCGGCAAAATCTTTGTAGGCAGTATTGATTACGGTCACATAGCCTTTGGATTTTAGGATATATTCAGCCGTTGTCAGCTGTGCATCTTTGGGTTGGAAGCTATTGGGAAAATAGGCAAACTGATACCACAACCCGGCATAGCGGTTCAAATCTACTTTATCAACTGTGGTCAGAGAAGGAAGTTTTTTGGCAGCCAGATTCATCAGCATCAGGCAGGCAAGCAGGATTAGCAATACAATTCTCATGGTGTCTCCTATCTTTTATCGGCTATAAATACAATATAACCGGTTAGTTTTCCAGAGCAAATCCCGCCTCAGAGAACAGACCGGATACCGTTTTCATAAACCTGACTTTCTCAAAGTCCGGGTGGCAAAATACTTGACATTTTTGAGTTATGAATTACTCATGTTTATATAGTTAAAATCAACAAACCTGATTTTTCAAAGAAAGGATTGATATGATGTATAGAATTTTGGTCATTGTGCTGATTTTCTTCTGGATAATCCTGATTGGTATATCCGCTGTCAATGTGTATAACCAATATCAGGTCAGCCAGCAAAGTCTTAGAGTTATCAAAGCCTACAAGCTGAAAACCGAAGTCAATCCCATTTTTTCGAATGTGCACGACTCGTTAAACAGGGAAATCGCACAGGCAGAGTCACTTTCAAGGGCACTCATCAAGCCTTTTCCCATCAAAAGCTTATACTGGAACTGGCTGATACTCAGGCTGGCGATGATCATTATGACCATTGTCACAGGCATCCTGCTCTGGCTGCATTATAAGAGAGACTTTATCAAATAATCTGACCCCACATGATACCCCTCATCCTGTGGCATACCACCGTTCAATATGTGGTGCCCGGGCGGCACATATAGGCAGGAGGCTTGGCACAGCAAGGGGGGAATGGATTGAGGGACGATAATGAAAAGGTGGATAGCTGTCGATTACGGATATCAGTTGAGCTTGTATTCGATAGGTGTGCTATCTTTTTATTATATATCAAATTAGTCTGAGTTATTATTATTCAGTTTGATGCAATACCCGAAAGCCAATATGCTGCAATAGCAAAGGCATTGCACACATTCAGAGAGTTTTTCCAGCCCAAGACAGGGATGGAAAGGATAATATCTGCCTGTTTCAGAATCTTTTCTTCAATGCCAAGCGCTTCATTACCCAAAATCAGTCCCAAAGGCTGTGTAACCCGATAATCAAAGAGAGACGTGGAAGCAGCTGTCGTTTCCAGAGCAATAATCGGCATATTATGGCTTTTCAAAAGGGCTATGGCTGCTTCGGTTTCCTGTAGATATTGCCATTTGAGGCGGCCAGCTGTTTGCATGGCGGTTTTGATGAGCTTGGGGTGAGGCGGCTGAGGAGTTATTCCACATAGCAGCAGCTCTCTGGCTTGCACACATTCAGCTGTGCGAAAGACAGAGCCGACATTGTGGGCAGAACGCAGATTATCCAGAATCACCGTCAGGGGAAAAGGAACTTTCAAGTCCTGATTCGCCGTCTTCATTCCGTCAAATCTCGTTATTTCAATCTCAGAATCGGCTTGAGAGTGTTTATGAATATTGAGCAGGGGAACAATGAGCTTTTGCAAATCATGGGGATTGCTGCTTTCAGACAGTCTGCTCAGAATCCCGAATTCCTCTTGCAAAGACGGTTTCAGCCAAGCCAGGCAGGTCAAAATCTCTGGTACCAAAACATTGACATATTCAGCATCAACGATGTTCTTTTCGAGGGCAGCCAGCAGTTCGAGCATAGCTTTGCGTTGCTGCTCAGCAGGGAAGCCGGTGAATTTTTCTTTAGAATAGTGATGCAGTTTAACCATAATGCGAGGGATATTGCCAAATAGGATGTTTTCTGTCAAATATAATATGCCCGTAATCAGGTTTGGGGTGTGATAAAATGAATCATATTCCATTGTGGGTATAAAAGCAATCCCGGATAAAATGATTCAAATTCATAGGCAGGTTATTGGCAATCAATGATATAATGATTCAAATTACACAGGCAGGTTATTGGCAATCAATAATATAATCAATCAAATATTTGCGTTGGGTCATTGGCAATCCCAGATAAAATGATTCAAATCCCTACATGGATTTAGTGGAAATCCCAGCGGGATTTTATATTCAGTAGCCCATGAATTTATTCATGGGTAAAGAGATACAACCATCAAACCCCGTCGGGGTTTCCTATCCAGTAGCCTATGAATTCATTCATGGGTAAAGAGATAAAAACTGTCAAACCCCGTCGGGGTTTCCTATCCTCAACCAATAAACACATACCGATAGACACAATTTATCTGGACAAATAAACAATTGTAACGTTGTTTGATTGTTGGGAATAGATGCTGCCTTAGAGTGAGTATAAGATTAAATATGATCGGCAGTTTGAATGTGAACCTGTGTTTTAATTTTAATAGGAAACCCCGATGGGGTTAATTTGCCGAGACATCTGTACCCATGAATAAATTCATGGGCTACTGGATAGAAAATCCCGCCGGGATTGGCAACAAAATAATGGGATGTAATATTTGCAACATGAATAAATTCATGGGCTACTGAATAGAAAATCCCGCCGGGATTCCCTTTGGGATTGGCAATAAACAAGATGGGATTAACAACATATAACAGGATATGATGATGAAAGACAAGCTTTTCCTGCTGGATGCCACAGCACTTTTATACAGGGCACACTTTGCGCTGATACGCAACCCGCTGATAAACTCAAAAGGAATGAATACCAGCGCTATTTATGGTGTGGTGAGCTCCTTCCTGAGCTTTGTGCACAAATTTAACCCGCAGCATGTGGTTGTCTCTTTCGATAGAAAAGCCCCCACCTTTCGGCATGAAAAAAGCGAACTCTACAAAGCGAACCGCCCGCCCATGCCGGATGAACTGATTTCGCAGGTGCAGCCTGTCATCAGGTTCTTTGACGATATCGGTCTGCCGGAAATCTCCATGGATGGCTTGGAAGCAGATGACATCCTTGCCACACTTGCTTATAAATTCAAAGACCAATATGAAATTGTGCTGGTTACCGGCGATAAAGATTATTCACAGCTCGTACAGGACGGCGTCTATTTGTATGACCCGATGAAAGATATCATGATAGACAGAGAGGCAGTTCTGGCAAAATATGGCATTGCACCTGAGCAGTTTGTGGACTATCTTGCCATTGTGGGAGACAGCAGCGACAACATCCCGGGCGTAAAAGGACTCGGTCCCAAAGGCGCTGAGACCCTGCTCCAAGCATACGGGAATCTGGATAATGTCTATGCCAATCTGGAAAACCTGCCGGAAAAAGTCAGAGAAAAGCTGAGCGTGGATAAAGATAATGCCTACCTTTCACAAGAGCTGGCACAGATGGTGCTGGATGCCCCAATTCTGCTTCCGACTGTGGAAACAACCCATTTTACCAAGAAGGATTTGCTGCTGGCAATACCCTTACTGGATGAGTATGAACTGCCCAGTTTGAAAAAGCGGCTGCTGAATTATCTGCCGAAAGAGGAAACAGTTTTACAGCAACAACCATCCCCTGAAATAATGCAATCGAGCAACAGTGAACCCGTCATTCCAGCGAAAGCTGGAATCCAGAAAAGCTTGAATAACGCAGAATCTCAAGGCGACTTATTCGGTGATGACCTGTTCACCCAAAACCCCTGCCCCACTCCGGAACTAACCGCAGACAGACCCAAACTCTTCAACGCTAACTTGATTGATACTGTCGATGCTTTTGAGCTTTTACTCAAGGACATTAAACAGGCAAAAACAGTCAGTCTGGACACCGAGACAACTTCTCTGGACCCACTGACTGCCGAACTGGTCGGCATTTCCATCTGCACAGATATCGAACAGGCATATTACATAACGGTCGGACACTCTTTGGCTGATAATCTAAACAAAGATATGGTCTTGAACAAACTTAAAGTAACTCTGGCAGGAAAAATCATAGTCGGACACAATCTAAAATATGACCTGGCGGTTCTGAAAAGACAAGGCTGCGAGCTAAACAATCCTCTGTTTGATACGATGCTGGCAGCCTATATACTTGACCCCGGCATCAACCAATACTCGCTTGACCAATGTGCATTGAAAGAACTGTGCTACTTGATGCAGCCGATTAGTGCTTTGATTGGTACAGGCAAGAACCAAATCACTTTTGACCTGGTGGAAGTTGAAAAGGCTTGTTTCTATTCGGCTGAAGATGCCTGGGTTGCTTTCAGACTGGCACAAATCTATCAAATGAAACTGGAAAACACAGGATTAAATAAAATCTACTATGACATAGAGTTACCACTGTTGACCGTTCTGCAGTATATGGAAGAAAACGGCGTTCATATCGACACGGCTGTCCTGAGTGAAATCTCGCACCTAATCAATATTCAGATAAAAGAACTCACTGATAAGATATATACTATTGCAGGGTATCAGTTTAACCTCAATTCCACTCAGCAATTGGCAAAGCTGCTGTTTGAACAGATGAAGCTGCCCTTCCGGAAAAAGACCAAGACGGGTTTTTCCACCGATAACAGCGTGCTGGAAGAGCTGTCGGACGAATATGAAATCGCTGCTCTGTTGATAGAATACAGGCAATTGACCAAGCTCGACAGCACTTATGTCAGCGCTTTGCCCAAAATGATAAATACCGCTACGGGAAGGGTGCACTCGTCCTTTAACCAGACGATTACTTCAACGGGCAGGCTCTCCAGCAGCAATCCCAATCTGCAGAATATCCCCATCCGCACCGAAGTGGGCAGGCAAATCCGTAAAGCCTTTTCAGCGCCTGATGCAGACACAGTTATTCTCTCGGCGGATTATTCACAGATAGAGCTGAGGCTGCTGGCTCTGATGTCCAAAGACCCCTATCTGCTGGATGCTTTTGCCAAAGGAGTTGACATTCACCGCCAAACCGCTGCCTACATCAGTCACAAAACTTTGGAAGATGTGACAGGTGAAGAACGCAGGGCAGCCAAGGTGATAAACTTCGGCTTGCTTTACGGTATGGGGCAGGTCAAGCTTTCCAAAGAACTCGGAATTACGCAGCAGGCTGCCAAAGAGATAATTCAGCACTACTTTGACCAGTTTGACTCTGTGAAGCAGTTTATCCAGCACAGTTACAATCTGGCTCGACAGAAGCATTACTGTGAAACGCTGTTCGGCAGAAGGTTGTATCTGCAATTCATCAACAGCAGTAACAACAAGCTGAAAAGCGAAGCTGAGAGAATAGCGCTCAATATGCCGATTCAAGGCACAGCGGCAGACATCATCAAGCTTGCCATGATTGACATTCACGAGCAGATTCAGCGTGACAGTGAGATTAAAATGGTCTTGCAGGTGCATGACGAACTGGTCTTTGAAGTGAAAAAGGAAGCAATCGCAAGGGCTATGGCAATCATTAAAACGGCAATGGCAAATGCTTTACCTTTAGAATACAGGGATTTAATCCATTTGGATGTGGAAGCTGGCTATGGCAAGACCTGGTTTGAGGCTCACGGTTAAGCTTCGAGTTTGTAGTCCCGCATTTATGCGGTTTTTACCAAAGTAGATACGTCGTTATAATATTATTCAATGAATTGGTCGCTTCATAACTCCAGATTGCCATGAGTTTATTAAGGAACTGGATTCCAACCTGCGCTGGAATGACGGCGTTAGGCAATGTGTACTCCAAGAAGCTTAGTTAGGTTTTGCTATGCCTTAAGTTCAGTTTGTATTTGTGAATGCAGTTTTTTGATGTGCCTTCTCCACCACAGCAGACTGATGAGAATTACCAAAACTGCCAGGGCAAGCGTCATCACAAGCACCCAGGGGAAGGATTGTTGCATAATGACGGTCATTGTCTGGGATTTGTTCCAGAGATAAGCTGTCTGATATTCCCAATCGACCGTGCCGGTCTTGTAATCAATATTTGCAGCAGCAGCATTGGCTTTGACAATTTTCCAGGGCACGTGCAGCTTGTAACGCCATTTCAGGTTTTCTTGCGGGTGCGTGAAGATAAGCTGTTCAATCTCGTCTTCCTCACCTGATGGACTGCCCAAAGCAATTCTGCGTTTAAACAAAATGCTGCCGTCTTCAGCTTTCTTTAGCGTAATCCTGCCAAAGAAATCCGCATTGCTGATTTGGTCGTTCAGATTGTTGAAGGTTTCCAAAGAGTTAAATTTAAAGACCAGATTGTAATAGGTCAGGTTCTTTTTGCGGTAGATGGATTTGCTGATTAGGCTGATGCCCGGCTGGTTTATATAGCGGTTGATTTCTTTGTTGTTTTCATACGAGGTCAGAGCACCAATGAGCATTCTGACTTTACCGGAACCGTCCTTATTGAGCCAAAGCTCCTCATTATAATCAACACACCCTGCAAGCAGCAACAGCAGTAATCCCAGCAAAGCAACACGTTTCATTCTTTATCCGACCTCTATGAACATAATAACTGTAACAGTAAATATAGCACGTTTTTTTTGGCAAGGAAAAACAAAAGAATTTAATTGACAAAAGAGAGGAATGCTTTAATATTTGAATTAGTAAGCTTTATTAGCTTGGAGGAAAGAATATGATTGCTTTACAGCAAATTTACCACTGCCCCATTTGTGGGAATGTGGTTGAAGTCATTTATACCGGAGCAGGGACTCTGGTTTGTTGTGGTCAGCCTATGCAGCTTTTGATTGAGAATTCCGTCGATGCTGCCAAAGAAAAACACGTACCTGTCATCGAAGGCAAAGATAACGTGACAATCGTCAAGGTCGGCGCAATTCCGCATCCCATGGAAGAGAAGCACTACATCGCTTTTATCGAAGTCATCACCAAAGATAATCAGATTTTACGGGCAGAGCTCAAACCCGGTCTCGAACCGCAGGCAGTCTTCCCCGTTACCTTGAACAATGTGCTGTATGTACGTGAATACTGCAGTTTACATGGATTATGGAAAAACATATAAAGGAGTAATTATGAGTATAAAAGGTTCCAGAACTTCGGAAAACCTGCTGAAAGCCTTTGCCGGTGAATCACAAGCCCGCAATCGCTATCTGTATGCTGCCAGCCTTGCCAGAAAACAAGGCATGGAACAGATTGCCAATATCTTTACGGAAACGGCAGATAATGAGAAAACACATGCCAAGCTCTTTCTCAAACACCTGATAGGCAACGGCATGAAAGGTGAGCCCATCACGATTTCCGCCACTTATCCGGCTGCCTTTGATGAAGAAAATACTCTCCAAAACCTGGAATGGGCTGCTGCCGGTGAAAAAGAGGAATGGACTTTGGTTTATCCTGAGTTTGCCGAAATCGCAGAAGATGAGGGTTTCAACGATATCGCCGTTACGTTCAGAATGATTGCCAAAGTGGAAGCCAAGCACGAAGCGCGTTACCGCAAACTGATTGAAAACGTTAAAAACCAGCGTGTCTTCAAGAAAGACGGCAAGGTCTTTTGGAAATGCCTGGAATGCGGTTTCATTCATGAGGGTGATGCTGCTCCGGCTATCTGCCCATGCTGCAAGCACCCGCAAGCCTTTTTCGAAATGTTTACTGAAACCTATTAAGGGAGGATAATATGCAAAAATTCCAATGTCTCGCCTGCGGATACATTTATGATCCCACCGAGAATAATAACATAGCTTTTGACGACTTACCGGAAGACTGGACTTGCCCGGAATGCGGAGTCGGAAAAGATATGTTTGAACCGGTTGACTAATTTAACTTATAGCCGGGTAATTTCTAACAAGATTACCCGGTTTTCTTTTCATGATAAAGATAAGAATTCATCTAAACAAACCTTACACAATTAACGTATGGAGTTGTAAATGACCTTGCAAGAATTCAATGAGATACTGGATTTTGCCATTGACCGCGAGAAAGAAGCGGTTCAGTTTTACCGTGACTTGCAGAACGAAGCGCATTTTGCCGACCAAAAAGCTTTTCTCTCCGAGCTGGAGTGCATGGAAAAGGGACACATTGTTATGGTTGAAAGCCTGCGCCAAAAGCTTCCGACTGAAATGCAGATTAAGCAAGTGCCAAACCTGCTCATCAGCGAGTATCTGATATCTGATGTTGACCATTTGAACCTGACCTATCAGAATATCCTCATCAAAGCCATGAAACGGGAAGAAATGTCTCTAAAGCTTTATACTGAGATGAGCAGAAAATTCCCGGACAGCGCTCTTTCCACAGTTTTTGCCAAGCTTGCCAGCGAGGAAGCAGGACACAAGTATAAATTTGAAAAGCTCTACGACGAGTGGATTAGCAAAGGGAATTAGGGGTTTCATCACCACAAAGACACAGAGGCACAAAGAGTGGAACGGTGAAACGGTGGAACAGTGTAACGGTGTCTTTCCCCTCTCTGTGTCTTCGTGACTCCGTGTCTCTAAAAAGCAAAAAAAGGATAATATGCTCTGGTTAGCGATTGACAGCAGTTCAAGCTCGGGTTCCATTGCTTTGGAGAAAGACGGTGAGCTGCTCTATCAATGTTACTTCAATATCTCGATTACCCATTCTGAGACTCTGATGCCCCAGATTGATGCAGCTCTGAAGTTCTGCAATCTGGAGCCGAAAGACTTGGGTGGTATTGTTACTACGATTGGTCCCGGCTCTTTTACAGGACTCAGAATCGGTCTGGCAACTGCAAAGGGCATTGCCTACGGCAGGAAAATCCCGCTTTTGACCTACTCCTCTTTGGAACTGGTGGCAGCCAATTGTTATGGTAGCGCTTTGCCAATTCTGGTTTGTCTGGATGCCAAGATGAAAGAGTTATATGCTGCCCTATATTCCCCGGCTTTGGATATTCTGATTGAGCCGCAGGTAATTAAAGCAGAAGACCTGGCAGCTAAAATTGACAGCGCAGTTCTTTTAGTTGGCAACGCTTCGGAAAAACTCCTGCCTCTGCTAAAAGAAAAGGGTCTGGAGGTGCAGCTTGCTTTGAAACATCAGAATTTCCCCATGGCTGCAGGACTGTTTTCTTTGATGAAACTCAAGCCTCAGTCTGAAACCTATGATTTTGAAGCTATCGCTAAACTTGAACCGCAGTATTTACGGGAATCCACCGCACAAATCAAACATCAGCAAAAGCAAGCACAACAGACCTGAATACTCTAATACAAAGAGTAATTGGGATTTGGAGTATATGCTTCCAACGAGTTTGTAGTACCGCATTTATGCGGTTTTACTACAATGTCAACGACGTAATTATCTTTGCAAAACCGCATAAATGCGGTACTACATGCAGGCTTCATCCTTCGACAGGCTCAGGATGACATGGCTACGTTGGTTTTTAAACTATTATCATCCCGTTAATAACCGGAGCAACAAATACCCGCGCAGCCAGCTCTGTATCAATCATCAGCAAGCCTTCCGGTCTGCCTTCTATCAAAGTGAGTTTCTTGATTATCTTCTCGTCGTTGGATTCTTCCTCAACCTGTTCATCCACATACCATTGCAGAAAACTTTTCAGGGCGTGGTCGTTTTCTTTGATTGCCAAATCCATCAGTGCATTGATGGATTTTGTGATGAAGTGTTCATGGTCAAGCGTCATTTTGAAAGCATTCAAAGGTGTTTTGAATTCTGATGGCGGTGTTTCCAGTCCTTTCAGGATGACCTTTCCGCCTCTGTCCATGATGTACTGGTAAAGTCCCATGGCGTGGGCGCGTTCTTCTTTGGTCTGCACATTCATCCAGTTGGCAAAGCCATCCAGGTTCTGGTCGGCAAACCAGGCGCGCATGGAAAGGTAGAGATATTCGGAATAAAGTTCCTTGTTAATTTGCTCGTTTATGGCGTTTTGTAATTTCTTGCTAATCATTTTTCCTCCCTAAAGGTTTTAATGTTATGTTCCACTTGTTTGGTTATGTTTTGCAAAGCTTCCGCATCCGGAATATACTGCACTTTGACGGGCGGCAGCATGGCAAACCCGCATTCTTTGGAGTCGCCCAAAAGCTGGTTTACAATCTCTATGCTTTGTCCACCCCAACCATAAGAGCCAAAAGCAAGCCCGATGCGGTTTTTGGGTGAAAGTCCTTTCAGATAATACAGAAAACCCGCCACAGTGGGCAGAATTGAGCTATTGAGAGTGGGAGAACCCACGCAAATATATTTTGCCGTGATGACCTGAGTCATGATGTCTGAGATATGGGTTTCCTGCAGATTGAGCATTTTGATGTGGACACCCATATTTTCAAAAGCATCCGCTATGGCATACGCCACTTTTTGAGTGCTTTTCCACATCGTATCATAGATAATCAGTGCTTTGTGCGGATCTGCTACATTATATGCCCATTCTGAATAAGCTTTGACTATTTCGGGGATATGTTTTGTCCAGATTAGTCCGTGGCTGGGCGCAATCATTTCAATCTCCAGGGTTGCCGCAGCTTCCAGAACTTTCTGAACCTGTTTGCTATATGGCAAAACGATATTGGCATAGTATTTACGCGCTTCTTCCATAATGATATTGAAGGGATAATCCGCTTCCATTCTTTCACTTGACGCAATATGCTGTCCAAAAGCGTCATTGGAAAAGAGCAGCTTTTCCTCAGGGCAATAGGTCACCATATTATCAGGCCAGTGCACCATCGGAGTGGTTAAAAAAGAGAGGTTTCTTTTACCTATATTGATGGTGTCGCCGGTCTTCACTTCCTGAAAGTTCCAGTGGTTCTGATAGTGCAGGTTCAGACCTTTGATAGCCATCGCATTGGTAAATACTTTGGCATGATGAGCCAAATCAAGCAGGCGGGGCATTCCGCCGGAGTGGTCCATTTCCACGTGATTCTGAATGACATAGTCTATTCTTTTGGGGTCAATAATCTGGCTGATGCGCGTAATCATTTCATCATAAAGATAGTGTTTCACATTGTCAATCAGGGTTATCTTTTCATCCATAATCAGGTAGGCATTGTAGGTTGAACCTCTTTGAGTCAGATAGCCGTGAAAATTGCGCAAATCCCAGTCAATCCCACCAACCCACCAGATATTTTCTTTTAGTTTAACCGGTTTCATCTATGCTCCTATACTTTTTTTTGCATCAGTGATATTATATTTATCCCGCAAAAACGGGCAAGCGAAAGTTTAGTGTAAGCAAAAGTTTATGAGAAAGTATGTAGTTCCGCATTTATGCGGTTTTTTTAAAGTAGCAACGGACGCCTCGTCTGTTTATAGCTTTCTATACATTCGAGGCGAATGTATCTACTGTTTTGTAAGCCAAACCGCATAAATGCGGTACTACATACCTTTTCACCGTTCTACTTTTACACCGTTCCACTTTTCCACTTATTTCTGACACACCGGGCAATAAAAGCTGCTCCTGCCTGCCTGTTTTATCCGTTTAATCTCATGTCCCAGAGGACAAGAATCTTTCTGATATACTTGCAAAAAGTTCTGAAACTCGCCTGCTTTGTCATCAATCTGCCGAAAGTCCGAAACACTGGTGCCATTCTTGGCAATTGCTTCTGTAAGAACTTCTTTGGTATGTTTGACGATTGATTTCAACTGTGCAGAGCTTATCCGGTTTGATGGCGTTTGAGGAGCAATTCCGGCTCTATAGAGAATCTCGCAGACATAGATATTTCCCAGACCGGCTATTACGGACTGGTCGAGCAACACATTCTTGATGGGAGCAGTTTTCTTTTGCAGCGGGGCTTTCAAACACAGATGCGTAAATTCCCGGCTTAAAGGCTCTGGACCGAGTTTGGGCAGATACTGCTCTATCTTGCTTTCGGGCGAGACGATTATTTTGCCAAAAGTGCGGATATCGTTGAAGATAACTCTGGCGCAACCCGTCAAAGACAACAAAGCCCGGACGTGTTTGGCTTCCTCATAATCCTCTTCGGTGTAAATGAGTTTGCCTGTCATCCTGAGGTGGATTATCAGAGCGTTTTTTGTTTCCAAGTGCAGGATTATGTATTTTCCCCTGCGTTCAAAAGTCTCCACCAAAGCAGGAAAAACAGGCTGATTGACGTCTTTATCATAGATTACGGTGCCGTTGTACAGCGAGTCCAGCTGACAGATGGGCTTATCTTGAATCAGTTTTTTCAAGCCTCTGAGCACAATCTCAACTTCGGGTAATTCGGGCATTTTTCCTCCCCTTCATCCGGCCGACATGACATATCTTCTTGTTATTATTAAGTTTCATTAATCTACATATATAATAATCGCACATATCGTGTCAGGCAAGATTTATTCTACTAATTTTGTATGAATTCCTAAGTGTTCTCGTAATATGTTGTGTTAAACTATTGCCATTCTAAATAATGAGGTACTTTTCTCCTCTTTATCAAGCGTATATCAAGCGTAATAATATTACGCTTGATATATGCTTGATCGTGGGGAGAAAATGAGGAAAAACATCAAAAGGTCAACTCAAATCGGGAAACATCATCCAATCAAATCAGGACACGGCAGTTGATACTATTGTGACTATTTTGCGGGCATAATTAAAAGGGATTCCCGGAGAGCACCCTTTTTCCTGAAATCAAGGTTTAGTTAAAAAGTAGCGGCTGAGCCAAGAGTGGTTGTAACAATAGGTCTGATGTCTGAGGAGGAGGACTCGGTGAATTTGATTGTGGTTGTAATCAATGGATACTTGGAGCCTTTTTTGGAATTACCCAAAGCCTTGAGGGTTAAAGTTGCATAGGGTGACGCCGTAACAACGCTGATGACCCTAAATTGCCCATTGGCAGAGGTTAGGCTATTATTGGCTCCTGTAAACCCAAGATAGATAGTTATTTTTGCAACCGTAACATTATTGATTAAACTACTGGCACCGCCAAGGTCAACCGTTGTGTCCCAAAAGTGGATTAACTGCAGAACATAAGTTTGCATTTCTGTAGCCGTGGATTGTTTATTATTGTTGAATGACGTATTGGTAAACATAGCAAATCCCATTGTCACGCCTACACCAACAACGATGACGCCAAGTACTATCAAAAGAATCTGGTTTGAACCCATAATTTACTCCCATACAATAATAATCGCCTAACGGGTTGCATTTTATTTCCCTCACTTTATTGCGCAAGTTATTTCTCTGCCTTTGGCTTAAATTGTTTATTTTATTTTGAATAAGAAATTCTCTTGTCAAGAAACAACTGCTTGAGTTTAATTGCATCAATAACTATTTTGAGGTGTTTTGTGGTCAAGAAAACGATATTAAGCCTGATTTTTATCCTGCTGATACTGAGCGGAGCAGTTTGCAAGCTCAGAAGCCAGACAGTTACAGTTCAACGAGAAAGAGCTTATCTGAGACAGGGACCGGGCTCATATTTCGAAGTAATCACCCAGATACCGGTCAAAACAAAACTAACCCCGCTTGCCAAAGAAGATAGCTGGCTTAAAGTGAACTACAAAGATTCTGACGGTTATATCTCAGAAACCGTCACCAAAGCCAAAACCAACCGCAAAGATGTCTTTGCTCAAATGGGCAGCACAACCGCTGATGTCACAGTCAGCCGTCACGGAATGAGCGCCGGAGTCAAAGGTTTTGGCGAAAGATTTAGCAAAGCTTTCAAAGGAGACCCTGATTTTCTGACCGCTGCAGACAGCTATGAGCTCAATGCCAAAGAATTTGAAAAGTTCCGCAAGGATACGTATAAAAATGTCAATCTCAGAAAACTGCGCAAACAATACGCTTTGGCGAACAGGGAATTACCTGATTACTACACAGAATCGCAGGAAGGTTTTGGCTTGGGGATTGCCAGCTCGGTTGCTTCCCTGGGTCTGTATAAAAATCCTGCCGCACAGGAATATATCAATGCTGTCGGTCAATTAGTTGTCGATGCCGGTGATGTGAACGACATCAATTTCAAGTTCTTCATTCTTGATATTCCCGAACCCAATGCCTATGCCTGTCCCGGAGGTTACATTTTTATCACCAGGGGAATGCTGCGCACTCTGGTCGATGAAGCAGAACTGGTTTGCGTCTTGGCTCACGAAATCGGACATATTTCACGTTTTCACGGTTTGAAAGAACTCTCACAGCGCAAGAACCAAATCGCTGCCGAAGACGCTTTTGCAGAGCTTGATGCGGATCTTCCCGACGCTTATGATGAAGAAACAAAGCTGACGGAACAAGAACTGGAAGACGAGGCTTTCAGCATGTATGAGACTATTTTCCAGGGCAGATTGGATGCTTATGAAAAAGAGGCAGACGCTTTGGCAATCCTGTTTGCCGCAAGAGCCGGTTACTCTCCCCTGGAACTGCGCTCCGCCTTGCAAAGATTGCTCAATGCAAAGACAAATTCCAACAATCAACACTATAGAAAAGACTTTCTTCAAATGCGGCTTAACTGGATAGATGAAGGTCTGGCAGACGTAAAATTCCCGTCCAATCTGCTGACCAATCAGACCCGCTGGGAAAAATATATAAAAAGTGTAGATTAAACTTTTCCATTAGTTGAACAGGAGATATTATGCAGTTAAGTGCTTTTCTGAATAAGCTGATATCAGCAGTATCTTTTTCCACAGAAGTCTGGATGAGTATTTTCATTGGAGCAGTTGTTACTTTGGGAATAGGCTACCTTATTTACAGAATCCAAAAGAAAGAAAGCACCCTCCATAAGCAAGACCATGATGCAAAGCTGGAAGAGATTAAACTTCTGCATCAGCAGGATTCGGAGAAAATCAAGGTACTGTATGAATTGATTATCCAGTCCCAGAAGACTAATATCAGTGAAGCTGAGACAGCAGTTCTGGAACAGCAGATTGAGGTTGCAGCAGAGCAAATCACCGAACAGGATTCTGATAAGGCTCAGGCTTTAAAAGCAATTGCTGAAAAAGATAAAGAAGAAGCAGATAATCTGCTGGACAAAATTGCTCAGCGTGAGCATGATTTAGTTGAAGTTTATAACCTGAGAGCTATGAATGAATTTCGGGCGGGAAACTATCTGGAAAGCACTAAATGGTATAAAAAAGTCTATGAGCTTATTCCTGAAGACAGAGGAAACCTTAAATCCTATGTTACAGTTCTAATGAAAGCAGGGGAACTGGATAAAGCTGAACCTTTTGTTGATGATGCAATCCCCAAACTTGAGCAGGAAGAACCGATTGATATTGATATTCTCTTCTTTTATTATTATGAAAAGGCTGCAATCTGTAACCATAAGAAGAAACCGGAAGCTACAAACTGGATGCTTAAGGGGATAGAGCTGCTAATCAGAAATGGCAGAGAAAACAGTACTGAACACCTGGATGCTCTCAGCACTTTAGCCACTTTTTATGCTGATATCGGTAACTATACAGAGGCTGAAAAGTTGTTGCGGAAAGTTCTGCAAGCCAAACCGGAGAATGCAATAAACAAGCATAATCTGGTGCATTTGCTGATGAGCATCGGACAATATCCGGAAGCGGAACAACTTGCGCTGGAAGTATATGATTCTTTCATTAAAGAATATGGCGAAGAGCATCCTAATACCATTAAAACACTCAATAATCTTGCTCTTCTTCATTCTGAGCTTAAAAAATTTAACTTAGCCGAAAAGGAAGCAATTAAAGTAAGAGATATCTTCCTTAAAAACCTGCATCCGGAAAGCAATGAAATCAATCTGGCAAATGCAAACCTTGCCAATATTTATTGTGAGCAGGGTAAGTATCCTGAAGCTGAACCATTAATGCAGTTTTGCCTTGAGCATGCCATCAGAAACAATGGCAGGGATTCGTTTCAGGCTGCTTTCGCCCTCAATGGGGTGGGAATGGTTTATACTATGCAAAACTTATTTGCCGAAGGGCTTCCCTATATCAGTGAAGCTTATAATACCATGCTGAAGTATTTGCCTCAGCACGAAACCAATATGAGGTCACTCGCCAGGAATTATGGTCATGCTCTGACTGAACTGGGAAAAGCGGAAGAAGCACTGCCCATATATCATAGTTATTTGGATGCCTTAAAACAGAATTGCCAAGATGCTTACAACGAGACAGCATTTGTCTGCCTGAAAATTGCTCAGAACTATGGTGCCCTGGGAGACGAGATAAAAGAAGAAGAATACCTGAGACAAGGCTGGCAGGAGCTGGGCGAAAATCCCGAACAATACAGATCTTATCCAAAGCTGCTGAATGCTCTCATCCCTTGCTTGCAAAAAGCAGGGAAAACAGAGGAAGCAGAGATATTCAAATCGAAAGCAGAAGAGCTGAAAACCAAATTGGAACAGGAAAGTAAACAACCTCAAACATAGCTCTAAATCTTTAATCCATGCAAGAGAACTAACAGATATGTTGACACGGCAGTTAGTTTTAAGACTTTAGTTGCTTTGCGGAATAAAATCTGCATACTGTTAAAATGTACAATAGTAAAATACTCTGGAGATGTTTATGAAAAGAACGTTTAGCGTTCTCTGCACGCTCATATTTGTCCTGTCTCTGTTTGGAGCCAGGCTGATGAATAAACCTGTAACTGTGACCCAACCTGACGGAACTAATCTCAGCATTCTTGCCAGTGGTGATGAATTTCACAACTGGCTGCATGATGCCAATAACTACACAATTATTCAGAACGGCAATACGGGCTGGTACACCTATGCAGTCAGAAGCGGTGATACGGTCATTCCAAGCGGGTATAACGTCGGACAAGCCAATCCTGCTGCCCTCGGTCTTGAAGCAGGAGTCAATCTTTCGCCCGCCAGGTTAAAAGAGAAAAACCGTCAGTTTTATGGAAGCTATACACCTGACCGCAACGACAGAGCGCCGCATTTCGGAACGATTAACAACCTCGTTGTCTTCATCAAGTTTGCCGACAGCCCGGACTTTACACAGAACATACCCTATTTTGATGCTATGTTCAATGTCAGCACTCCAAATTACAATTCCATGCGCAATTACTTTCAGGCAGTTTCCTATAACCAGCTTGACATAGTCACCCACTTTTATCCGATACCGAATATTGAAACCGTCGTGTGTTACGTGGATTCGATGCCGCGGGCTTATTATATGCCGATGTCTGGAAGCAATCCGCTGGGTTATGATGAAAACAGTGAAAATGAACGCACTGACCGTGAATTTACCCTTTTAGCGGCTGCCTCAAACTTTGTCAGTTCGCAAATACCTCAGACGCTTGATTTGGATGCCGATGATGATGGTAATATTGATAATGTTTGTTTTATTATCCAGGGTGGCAGCACTGCCTGGGCAACTTTGCTATGGCCCCACAGATGGGTAATGTATAATAGACAGGTCTTCATTAATGGAGCCCGGGTTTATGACTTCAATTTTCAGTTGGAGAGTTTCCTCGATGGCTCCGGCAATAGTGTTTTATGCCACGAAATGGCGCACACATTGGGTTGCCCCGACCTCTACCGTTACTATGATTCCACCATCGACCCGATTGGCGAATGGGACTTGATGTGTGGCAATGCCAATCCCCCACAGTCAATGAGTGCCTGGATGAAATTTAATTATTTGGATTGGGTGAGCACTGTGCCCACCTTAACGGAGTCCGGCACCTATTCGATAAATTCCGTCTGGTCTCAGCAAAATAATATCTACCGCATCCCCAGCTGGAAAATGAATGAGTATTTCCTGGTGGAATACCGCAAGCCCTTTGGCATCTATGATGCAAATCTGCCAGGCTCGGGATTGCTAATCTACCGTTTGAATACAAATGAAAACGGAAATGCCCAGGGTCCTCCCGACGAGCTTTACATTTACCGTCCGAACGGCACCAGTAATACTGTCGGCGGCTTTATCAGCATGGCGCAATATTCTGCTCAGACCGGGCGCACAACAATCAATGAAACCACTGTGCCCAGCGGATTTCTTTCAACTAACCTGCCCGGCGGTCTGGACATCAGTGAAATCAGTGCTGCCGGCGGAGAAACGATGTCGTTTAGAGTCGATATTTCCAACGTGCAGGTAACTTATCCCAAGGGCGGAGAAACCGTCTTTGGCGGTACCACAAAAACGATAACCTGGAAAGCGAAAAGCCTGGTTGGCAATGCCAAACTCGAGTTCTCTGCCAATAACGGACAGAACTGGCAGACGATTAATGCCTCCACGCCCAATGATGGTTCTTATACCTGGTCAAGTATTCCTGTGATTGATTCCGACAGTTGTCTGGTAAAAGTTACTGTCCTGACTTCCGGCTACACCGACACATGCAATCATCCCTTCAGCATTGACAGTACTATTGATACTCCTGTGGCAATCTACCCCACAGACCAGCTGCAAAATGCTCCCACCAATCCGACCTTTAGCTGGAATGCCGTGCCGGGAGCTGAATCCTATTATCTTCAGATTGCTCTGGACAGTAACTATAACAATAACATTGTCAATATGATAGACCTGGCGGATACAACCTTCACTTATAATGATTTTACACCATTCACCACTTATTACTGGCGGGTTGCTGCATTTGCACCGGTCGGTTTGAGTGAATTCACGCCCAGCCGCATGTTTACGACCGGACAGATTTCCATTCTGCCGGACATTCCAGTAACCCTGTTGCCGGCAAATAATGCCGTCAACCAGCCTATGAATCCGGTTTTGAGCTGGAATTTTGCCGGTTATGCTTATTTTTATCATTATCAGGTAGCTCTGGATTACTACTTTACCGATTTGGTTACTGAAAACGACAGCGTTAATGCTCTACAGGTAACCCTGATGCCCTTAGCAGCCAATACACATTACTTCTGGCGTGTGCGGGCAGGCAATCCTGCCGGCTATAGCTTTTTCACCAATATCCGCAATTTTACCACAGGTGATTATATAACCGCAGCCGACGATAACGTCACATCTGTCGTAACGAGCCTTGCACAAAACCAGCCCAATCCTTTTGGTGCTTATACAGAGATTGAGTTTAACCTCAAAGACCTCGGCTCTCCGGCAAAACTCACAGTCTATAACCTCAAAGGACAAACGGTCAAAACTTTGTTTGAAGGTCATGCCAAAGCCCAAATCAATCATTGCAGCTGGGATGGAACCGATGTCAAAGGCAGCCGGGTTGCCAATGGTATTTATTACTACAAACTGGAAACCCAAGGCTGGTCTGAAACAAGAAAACTGCTGCTTTTGAAGTAGCGTAGGATGATGAGCAAGCTCATGAGAAAAGTTCCAATCCTACGTAACAAAACCGCTATGCCGGATTGGTTGAGCAATCCTGCCGAATAATTGTTAAACACGACAGGATTATCCTGCCCACGCTTCAATCCCCTCATCCTGTGTTAGGCCGCCTGCTTAGTTCCGGTGCCCGGGCACAAGTATTTAAAGGGAGGCTAACCACCGGATGGGGAGACTCAATTAAGGTGAAAAAGCAAGCCTGTGATTGAAGCAGCAATAGATAACGTGAAGGGACAATTGGTCAAATTTCTGTGAACCGGTAACAAGGGAAGACACATTGACTTTATAGTCGGAGCAATATAAATAAGGCTCAAAACAAGCAAGCTTAGTCAACACCTGCAACTTACACGAGTTCGATTAACATTCAGTTATTAAAACATTGACATAGAATCAGGAAATCTGTTATTAGAAGTGTATATAAATAAAGTCTGATGGAGAAGAACATGATAAATTCTTGCTTCTCTTTATACCGCATTTGTCTTTACAAGTCACACCTCAGTACAAATCTATGCTTGTCACGTAATTACGGGAGGAAACAATGAATAAGTTTCTCTGTATTGCCCTGCTTATGTTTTTTGTGGCAGGACTCTATGCTCTGAACAATATGCAA
>Ga0247841_10001607_pt1 | contig 49504 bp, 54 predicted proteins | sample LaCruzMarch2015__2_FD_192410 | JGI IMG/M metagenome (GOLD analysis project Ga0247841, IMG submission 192410) | Freshwater microbial communities from meromictic Lake La Cruz, Castile-La Mancha, Spain - LaCruzMarch2015_18m | ecosystem: Environmental > Aquatic > Freshwater > Lake | place: Spain... | reverse complement strand
AAGTTAGTTCAACAAGTAAGTGCAACACTTCGATATAATAGAAGTGTATGAAATATAAGCATTTAAGTATTGAGGAACGCGAAAAAATTCAAGAATTACTTTGGCAAAAAACCTCAATCAGAGACATTGCCAAGGTACTTGGTCGATCATCCTCATCCATAGGAAGAGAGATTAATCGTAATATTCCAGGAAGATATCAATATACCCCTAGACTAGCCAATGAGAGAGCTCTAAAGAAAAGAAGTTGTCGAGGTAGAAAATTAAGATTAAAAAGCTTTTTCATCCGTAGATATGTAATAGACCATTTAAAAGAAGGATACTCACCAGAACAAATAGCAGGCAGGCTTTCCCTTGAGTACCCAAACGAGAAGATTTCTCATGAAGCAATATATCAATACATATACAACCAAGCTCAGAGAGAAGGACATGCTGGGACAATGAAGCCAGGGTATCATGACTTACGTATATATTTAAAAAGAAGACACAAAAGAAGAATTGCAAAAGGAATGAGAAAAGGTCAAAGAATCTTTAAACACAAAGGTATTTCAATTGAGTTAAGACCCAAAGAAGTAGAGAGAAGAAAAACCCTAGGACACTGGGAGGGTGATTCTATGGTTTCAATGAAAAGTACTGTCGGGCTTAATACTTTAGTTGAAAGAAAGACTGGATTAGTTTTAATTTCTAAAATACAAAACAAAACCATGGAAGAAACATCCACCACTGTGATTAATCGTTTAAAAGATATCCCATGTCAGACATTGACGCTAGATAATGGAACAGAAAATTTTGGATATGAAGAGATTCAAAAAGGATTACAAATATCCTGTTATTTTGCCCACCCATACTGTTCAGGAGAAAGAGGAAGCAATGAGAATACAAATGGACTTATACGTTGGTACTTTCCAAAGGGAACAGATTTTGCCACAATAGGAGAAGAAGCTATCCAAGCTGTCGAATGGGCGCTAAACAATCGCCCAAGGAAACGTCTTGGATGGAAGACGCCATTAGAAGCATTTAATGAAAGTGTTGCACTTCAAGGTTGAATGTACCTAAACAACAATTGCCACAAGACTACGTTCTTGGTCAAGTTTAGTAAGAATATTGTATAAAACGACAAAAGAAATTATCGTCGTTAAAAACGAAAATAATGAAGCTCCCCATACTTTATTCTTGGCCATATAGCGCCAATTAAGAGTCAGAAGGAAATCTTGAATCACCCCAGCGAAGAAATAAATTATAAATTGCATAAGTATAGTATACAGCGTTGATTAGCACCTTTCAAGTATTTTGTGCGCGAGAGAGGACTTGAACCTCCACACCCGTAAGGGCATATCCACCTCAAGGATACGTGTATACCAATTTCACCACTCGCGCATACATTAAACTCTATCAAAAAAATCCACTTTTGTGAAATGGATTTTTTACGCTTCGGCTTTTACTTCTTCTTCGTTTTGTGAAAGAGTTACACTCTTCAATCTCTTCTTAACTTCTTTGACAGCCTTTGTTCTTATATAATACAACTTACTTCTTCGTGTTTTTGATTTTCTAATTATTTCAATTTTATCAATGTTAGGAGAGTAAAGTGGGAAAATACGCTCAACTCCAACACCCGAAGCAACTTTTCTGATTGTAAATGTTGCTCCTGATTCTTTGCCATGCTTACGGGATAAAACCAAACCCTCAAAAGCCTGAAGACGAATTTTGCCTTTTTCCAAAATTTTACTCCAAACAGTAACTGTATCCCCTGCTTTAAAATCAAGGTTTTTGCGGTCATCCTGCGATACTGGGGTAAATTGTTTTTTCGTTATTTCCATCCCGTTAGAAGTAGGAAGTCGTAGACTTCCGTACATTTAATTAAATAATAAATCAAAATATAATCAACCTTATCAACATAATTCCCGTTATTTCATATAACATATATGACTTCTAACGGGATCCATGGGCTCTACTTTATCATATATAGTTATATTAAGCAATCCCCCACACCCATATTTTTATTACAGGCCAAAAGCCTGCGTTCCCAAACTACAAAAATATAGGTGTGGGGGCAAGATATGTCTTTATTACCTTCTTAAAATCAGCCGGAAGTGGAGCCTCTACTGTTTTCTGTTCTCCATTTGGAAGACGAAAGATTATTGAATATGAATGAAGGGCGAGGCGCTTCATACCTAGTGCTAAATCTTGATTTCCACGATAAAGTGGGTCGGAAACCACTGGGTGGTTAATATAACGCATATGAACTCGTATTTGATGCGTTCGGCCAGTTTTAGGATATGCTTCTATATAAGAGTATTGATGGGAAACTTCTTTATTCTCATCATCATTATTTGAATCAGTAAACTTATTTAAAATAATGTATTCAGTTACAGCATCACGTAACGGTTCACGCGCCCCTCTTCCTGCTGTGTAAGCACGGATATCTTTTTGAGAACGACCAATTGGAGCGTTTATAATTCCCCTTTTACCTGTTAACAATGAAGCCTTCGGATCAGAAACGAAACCATAAACAAATAATCGGTATGTTTTTTTAATTTTATGTTCTTGAAATTGTTCTTTCAGAAAAAGAAAAGTCTTTTGATTTTTTGCTACCAATAAAACTCCGGAAGTTTCCTTATCTAAACGGTGAACAATTCCAGGACGTAGTATTTTTTCTTTTTCTGTCACTAATGGTTCCCCAACATTTTTTATTGAAGGGTAATTAGAAATAAGCCAATCAGTTATGGTTTTTTCTTTACTACGTCCGTATGGACCTGTCCCGTTGCGAGCTTGCTCTGCTGCGGGGTGTACAGAAATCCCTGCTGGTTTATCTATAACTAAAACATTTTTGTCCTCAAATAAAATTTTTATATTCATAAATTTTGGGAGGAACCGCGAGTACGCTTTCGGTCACTTATAATTTTCTGGTGAAAATTTATGCGACCCCGACTCGGCTCACCAGCCTCCGTCTTTCGATTTTCTAAAATATAAATCCTTTTATATTTTAGAATCACAAATTTTATACTTCGTAAAAATTTGGTGCCCCTGGTAGGAATCGAACCTACATCGACGGCTTAGAAGTCCGCAGTTCTATCCATTGAACTACAAGGGCAGATAACTGGTGGTCACACATAAAATTCTGCTGAATTTTTGCGCGACCCCGCCTCGCGCCGTCGCGCTCCGGCTCGCACAAAATCTCCCAGATTTTGTGCGCGATGTAGGACTCGAACCTACGACCTTCCCGGTGTAAACGGGTTGCTCTACCAACTGAGCTAATCGCGCTTGAATGGTACGGACTGAATAATAGCATATTTGAGCCAAATTTCAAGACTATTTTAGACTTGGGTCTTTGTATTCAAAAAATCCATTTTCAATTTCTTTTTGTTTAACGATTTTTTTATTAAACGTTTCAATCATCTTATCAAACAACTTATCATCCATAATCGTTGGTTTGTTTGCTGAGTTAGGGGTAATTTGAAATATCTGTTGATTTTTTATTTCAGATAAAAGATATAGACTAAATAATATCAGACCAACTACTACAAACAGAAAAGCATATAATAAATTTATCCAATAAATATGTGGATTCATTCTTTTAAGGGAAAAAAATTTTTTTAATTTATTTTTTATTTGTCCTGAAGATTCTTTCATATAATTAACTTTTGCTTATAATATTAAAAGAGACATCAGCCTGCCATATTGGTGTTTTAATGATTTTATCCTGTTTGGTATTTTCAATATTTTCTTGTGTTATTGGGTTAACATCCTTATTTAAATATATTTTTGTAATATTTACTTGATATGGAATATTTTCTACATAATTAATTGTTGTCATTACTTTTTGGAATGTTCCTGATATTGACAACTCGACAGAAACTATATTTTCTGTTTTTGAAATTATTTCAATACTTTTTACTGATACTTGAGATCCTAATTTCAAACCAATTTCTTCTAAATAATCAACGAATATATCAACTTTATCAGTATCTAAAAAATAACTATCAATTGAATCTTGGAGTAATTTAATTTCTGTAATTTTTTCTGTAAAAATCTGTGCATTTTCTTTTTCTTTCATCTTTTCTTCAAGAGTAGTAAGAACAACTGAGATATGCTGATTTTTATTTTTTATAATTTTTAAGAAAAAAACAAGAATACCTATAATAAAAATGGTAACTATAATTGAAAATATTAAAATAAGAATTGTTTTATTTTTTTTCATTTGAATTAATTTAATATGTTTATTTTTATTGAAATTGTAAAACTAAGATCTGATTTTTCAAGGAAATTTGAGATAGGTAAATTTACCTCAGAAAAATTTGGATTATTATCTAAGGCCGTTTTAAAATTACGTAGTGAATCACGATTTGCTGCAACTCCATAAACAGTTAAATCTGAGATAGTTTCCGATTCATTTATTTTTTTATTAAAAAGTATTTGCGTAAAAGTTATACCTTTTGTCCGACTAGATAATATATTATTTAAAACTTTATCACTAACTTCATATGGTGGATTTGATTCATTTAAAATATTCAGTTTTAAATTAATATCTTTGGTAATTTTATCAACATTATCAATCGTAAGATTAGAATTTTCATTATTAAATACCTTAAGCTTACTCTCAACCAAACTTTCTTTTGATTTTGAAAGAAAATATGAGGGAAATAATAAAAAAGTTGAAATAATACTTGCTAAAATTATAAGATTTAAAAACATTGTAAAAAGCCTCATCCAATATTCCCTACGAAGAAGTTTTTTCTCCTCATACGGTAATACATTTATCACTGGCTGTGATTTATACATATAATTTCCTAATGATAGTCCGAGAACTGTCGCGTAACTAAGAGATTCTTCAAAAGACATTTGCGGAATAACTTCTTCTATATTCAATATATTAACCCAAACATTTGCATTTTCAACTTTTGTTTTCATACTCAACTCTAAATAATCTGACAAGCCCGCTAAATTAGCATCTCCCCCACAGAGTATTATTCTATTTATTTTTTCATGTTTTATATTATTGTTATTATGAGTTTCCCAATATATATATTGTTTATTTATTTCATCTCGTAAAACAGATATCCCATTTATGATTACTGAAAAAATATTCTCTGCTTTTGATCCTTGCCCTAAACCATATTTATGCTTCATCTCTTCAGCTTCTTCAAATGATATAGAAAAGTTTTTAGCAATCATATTAGTTAAATCCATTCCTCCGATTGATAGAGTCGTGGTTAGGTATACTCGTCCATTTTTAGAAATAGAAACACCAGTTCTAGTATCTCCAAAATCAACTATCATCACAGGTTCGACATCATTATTTGGTATAACTGCTCGAGCGATAGCTTGTGCTTCAATCTCAAAAGAAACCGGAACTAACTCAGCTTTATTAAAAACCGATAAATAACTTTCTATTGTAGCGCTGGCAATAGCCACAACCTCAATTGAAATATTTTGATTATCTTCAGAAATTATATCGTAATCAAAAATACAATCAGGTGCTTTAAGTGGAATATACTCTTCTATTTGGAGGAGTATCATGTCCCGAATATTTTCATTGTTTGTTTTAGGTAGAGATAAAGTGAATAGATACATTTGTTCTTCCGGAAGAGATAATCGAATGAAGTGAAGATTTTCTTTTTCTTTAATTTTTTTTAAAAGCTGAATCATCTCTTCTTCTTTTTCAATCTTTCCTGAAACTACAACTCCTTGTGGGATTTTTTCTTTTCCATATTTAACTAGCCTAGGACCAGAAGAAGTGGCTGAGAGTTCACCATATTTAATAGATTGATCAGATATATCTATAGCACAAGCACTCATCATTAAATATGATGGCGTTGGGAAAGAATAATTATACAATCTTTTCATTACTATATTATTATACCCGGTAGTGAAATTTTATCAAAATTCTACTACAAGGTTATACGATACTCTGAGACTATATAAAAGGTCTCAAGACCTGTTTAATTTAATACGTACCATTTTAATGATGATTGGAAGAAAAGATATCACTATTATTAGGAAAGCAATAGGAATAATGTATTTGTCTGGATTTGGAATCATACCACCCAAGAAATAACCTAATAATAACATCCCTACTACCCAAGAAATTCCGCCGAATACATTATACGAGATAAAGGTTCTATAATGCATCTGACCAATTCCTGCGACGATAGGTGCAAAAGTTCTAATTATTGGTACAAAACGAGCAATTATAATGGTTGATTTTCCATGTTTTTCATAGAATATCTCAGCATCATATAAATGTTTCTTCTTAAAGAAAAAACTCTCATCCCGATCAAAAAGTTTCCGCCCATACTTTTTCCCAGACCAATATCCAACTGTATCCCCTAAGATAGCGGCCACAACACACCCGACTAATAAAATCCAAATACTAAAAAATCCCTGGGAAGCAAAAATTCCAGCAGTAAACAAGAGTGAATCTCCCGGAAAAAAGAAGCCAAAAAACAATCCCGTCTCAGCAAAGACAATTAATATTATTCCTATAACTCCCGCAGCTTTAATAATAACAATTGGGTCTAACATATTTTTCGGAGAAAGGCCTTGCCTTTAGTGCTCCCAAGGCAAGGCCTTAAGGAGAAAAAATTAATATTAATAATTAGTGAGTCTTGGCACCGGGGTTTACTTCTCCATCAGGAATTAAAAAAACTGGTTTACCGTCGAGACCATCAACTGCCATAAGCATGCCGTTTGATTCGAAACCTTTAATTGTTCGTGGTTCTAGATTGACGATATATAAAACTGACTTGCCGATTAACTTCTCAAATTCGGGATAAGCTTCGCGTATTCCAGAAATTATCTGCACATATCCTTTACTTCCTTCGCCCATCGTAGCTTCTCCAGAAGCGAAGGAGGGACCGAAATCTATTTGGCAACGCAAAAGCTTGTCCGTCTCCGGTACCGGTTCAATTTCCATAATCTTCCCTACCCTTATATCCATTTTCTTAAATTCTTCGAATGATACATATTCTTGCATAATTTAGAGTATAACATATATTAAACCTAATATACTTCAGCCTGATAACACTTCTCACAGTATATAATCTCAGGTCTCTCAGGTGCATAAGGGGTTTCAAATTCATTATTACATCCTTCTTTCATACATTTCCTATGCCAAAGTTTTATCGGATTTCTTTCTTTTAATCTCCCATAATGCCTGCAGTTTGGGCAAAATTCTGGTAATGGAATATTATTAACTCTATAAAATTGTAACTCATCTGGAATTACTTTAAATGCAACTGTGCACTGGTCATTACATTCTCCTTTGTGAACACATCCTATTATTTCATCCAAAATGTCGTCTGTGGATTCTTTAATATTTCCCGGTAAATCACTACCCACAACTGTCGGTACATAATTTTTTTTGTCTTGATCAAGCCACCTATATCCTTCTTTCAGAGCTTGCTCTTTTGTTTTAGGGAAATATTCTTGAGCAATCGTTTCATTGTAAGCAAAAAAGGTTAAATCGCACGGGAAAAATTCACCATATTTATATATTCTTCCAACCTTATCAACGAAAGGCATGTCCACCATATGTTTCTTTATTCTAGGAACAAGCTCTTCATATTGTTCTTTTGTATATTGTTTATTTAAAATACAATATTGTTTTTTATAAAGCCCGGTACAACCAAACAGATCAGATGATGATCTGCAATTCATGCAGTATTCAGCCTTAATTAATTGATCCCATGATTCACTTGAAAATAAAACAGAGGAACTTTGTCTGCCTATATTACATGATTCATAGATTAACTCAGAAGACAATCCCCAATATGTATAATCCATGACATCTTTTGCATTCATAATGCCGAATAAATATTTTCCATCCTCAATATTGTCACAATTGAAAGCTATATGAACATTCTTTGAATTCTCAATCCAGTTCCCAGAGACATCGACAGATTTATATTCCACCAAGTTAGGATTTATGTATTCAAGATTTTTCCTTTGTGTTTCGTCTTTAATTTTTTTTATATTTTTTCTATCCGAAGTATTCATCTCTGAAATTTTCTGCTGATACTCTTCTTTTGAATATTGTTCATTGTATATGCAATAATTTTTATTCCTTAAATTCGTGCACCCAAAACAATTCTGGCAATTACGACAGTTGAGGAGAAAAAAGGAATCGATACAACTATTGCATTCTTTTGAGTATTTCAATCCGTTGCAGTTATAACAATCTATGCACTCAAAACATCTTTCACATTTACGTGCATTGTAACAATCTACGCAGTTTTTTGATCCCCAATACGAAACACCATAATGACAATCTTCATTGTCGTTACTAGCAAAAACTAGATAGCAATTTTTCAAATCACTTACACGATTCGAATAATCACTATTTACATTGAATCCTTGTTTTATTATTCCAAGTCGTGGAACATCAGCGAGGAGTTCACCAAACTGCTCAAAAAATGTTTTATTGAAATCATAATCCCTCGCATATTTTGTCGCGTCAAATTTATCTGAATGAAAACATTCAAAACAATAAACTTTGTATTGACTATCGCTAGGGTAAATTAATATTTTGTTTTCTCCACACAAATCACATTTCCTTTTATAAAGAGCCCTTTCATTGCGTACAACTAGCCTTCTGATAAGCCGACACTCTGGACAAAAAGTCGGTGGTGGAACTTTTATTTTCTCATAAAACGAAAAATCATCGGGCTCGATAGTGAAATTTTGTTTGCAGTTTTGACATTGTCTGGTTTCTAATGTGTAGCTCATATATTAAAACTCTTTAGGCAAGGCCTGAAGAGTTATATTTTAATTTCTAATTTACTGTCTAAGGCCTTAGAAATTTTCTTTAAAAAAGAAACTGTCGGATTGTAGTCTCCCGATTCAAATCTGGCAATTGAGGGCTGTTTCGTCCCCATCTTTAAGGCCAAATCCTTCTGGGACATTCCCTTTTTGATACGCTTATCTATAATTTGGCTTATTATTGAAAACTCCAAATCTAAATCGTTATAGGCCTTCATAACCCCCTTATTCTTTAAAGCCTGTTTTTTTATTGTATTTAAATTAGTCATATCCATATACTAGCATATAACGTATCCGTTATGCAAGTATCTTCAATCTCTCTATAGCAAGATCAATTTCCTTCTTCGGTATTTTATTTTCTTTTTTGACGAAGGCATGGAGTAAATATATTATGCCTTTATGAAAACAATATATTACCCTTATATGTTTACTACCAGTAATTCTAAGTTCAAATATTCCTCCATGTAAACTTTTGCTATATGGCATTCTAAGTTTATATCCATATCGTTCCAAAAGTTCCAGATAACGCAAAACTCTCGCTTGAGTTTTTGCATCTAGACTTAGAATAAATTTATCAATCTCGCTTGTTACTGTTTCAACTTTCATTTATTTGATTCGTATTCCATGATTTTTAGCTAGAACCTAGTAGCTAGCACCTAGAAACTAATTATTATTCTTTCTATCCAAATATCTCTGAAGAATAAGGGCGGCGGCAGAATCGTCTATTTTTTTATCTTTCCCTTTTTTTATCTTCATAGCATCGTTCATACTCTTCCCATCGTTTCCACGAGCAAAGATTGACGTCATAAACTCTTTTTCGAAATAAATTGGTAAATCAAGTTCTCCTTCAAGATTTCTTTTAAATTCTTCTATACTTCCCATTATTTTGTTTGGTTTACCCGAGAGGTCATGTGACTCACCAAGGACAATTGCCGAGATCTCTTCAATACCACAGATATTGTGAATATTATCAACTAATTCAAGGTCATTTTTAATTATTTTATACGGGAAAGCCATCAATCCTTCCTCATCGGAAAGTGCCAATCCTACCCTTTTAGATCCATAGTCTATACCCAAATAACGCATCCCATTAAAAATTTTAATATTACCTTATAAATTGACCTTTTCTTTTCTCTTATCCTTTGTTTTTAATATCATTAAAGATTAATCAAAAATTTCTAACGGGATAAGTACTTAAATATTACCATAATTGCTAGGAAAAAGTATTACTACTATCCCGTATGAAGTCATATATGTTTTTCTTGAAATAGGAGTTATAATTAAAGTGTCGGTTATATTTTGATTATTAATATTAAATAATGTACGTCCCGTTAGAGGTAGGCCGCCCCAAGGTGACTGAAGCACTCCGACGGAATCGGAGGGCGACCTCTAACGAGACTACTTCATACGGGATGGAAACATTTTTACAAGACAATATTTGGCTTTTTATTATAATGATTCTTTGGGTATTACCTTGGAAAGGTTATGCTCTTTGGACAGCATCACAAACTCGCAATAAAAGATGGTTTATCGCCTTATTAATATTAAACACCTTCGCAATTCTCGATATTGTATATATATTCTATATTGCTAAAAAAAATCCCGAAGATATTAAACGTCTTTTTAAATCAAAAATTTAAACTATAAAAAAGAATGGACTTAGATGGTCCATTCTTTTATTTTAACCAGCGAGGCTTGAAAAAAAGACTAAAATACAGTAATGTAATTGGGTTGTGCTCTTTTAAAATTATTTGTGGTATACTGGATTAGTGGCCGAGGGATATAAAAGAAATCCAAATATTGAATGTAATATATGTAAGACTCCAATATATAGGAGGCCGTGCCAAATTGAAAATAGTAATGGTAAAGTCTTTTGTAGTATGAGTTGTTATGGCCTCTCTTCAAGAAAGGAAATTCCTTGTGCTGTATGTGGAAAATTGATTTTAGCAGGATTGAACAAGAAGACATGTAATAGGAGCTGTGCTAATATTCAAAGAGCTGGTATTAAATATAAGGTTAATAGCCCAAGAGACAAAGTTAAATCTCAGCAAGCATTAAAAATTCGTCTTATAAAAATAAGAGGCAAAAAATGTGAAAGGTGTAATTATAATAAATATCAAATTTTGCAAGTTCATCACAAAGATAGAAATAAGGAAAATAACAGATTGGAAAATTTATTATTAATTTGTCCTAATTGTCATTATGAAGAACATTTTTTGGAGAAAAGCTGGTTAACTAAAAAGTTTGATTAAGTTTTGGTTTATGAGCGGAGGCGTCGCATAGAGGCTTAGTGCATCGGTTTTGAAAACCGAAGTGCCGAAAGGCACCGTGAGTTCGAATCTCACCGCCTCCGCTCAACAACTAAAATTATATATTCCACCACCTCTGCCAAAATTCGAAAAACCCTATTGTAGGCCTACAAATTATATGTAAATTGAATTAGGAATAGGGTTTTATATATTTCTGAAATTTATCCAAACATTAACCACTCTGGTTTAAATATCAAAAGGATCCCTATTATAACCATTAATATACCCCCAATTAAATGAGAATATTTAGCATATTTTGTAGTTATTCCTGTCATCTTCAAAGTAATCATTGCTACAAAAAATACAAATAAATCATCTACCATAAAAAAGAAAATATAAAGTAGTATATGTGAATAGTATCCCCATGTAGACAAATTGTTCATCGCTAGAACCTGGGTAAACACAGCGGGTAATCCAGCAGAACATATAAGCTCAACAAGATTGACCAGGAAAGCCAAAAGTATTATTCCTCCAATAGCAATCCATAAATTATTTTGCTTAACTATACTTTTTAACTTCTCAAAAATTTTTTGTCTTTTTTCATAACCAGTAACCTTACATCCATCTGTCTTATTAACAAAAAATTCTCTGATACAATAACTTCCTCCAAATAAAGCAATGAGTGCGATAGCCAATCTGATCCAAATTATAAGTCCCAAAAATAGAACTAAATTGAGCCAAGCCGACATAAAAATAAAATAAACAGAAGCAGAAGCTACAATAAAAGCAACACCAAGTGTCCACATCCTTTTCCTATTATTCATCCCAAGAAGAAGGCTTATCAAGAAAAGAAGAGTCCACATAGCACAAGGATTAAAACCATCCAATAAACCCATCAATATAGCTAAAATAGGTAATGATATTTTATGTATATTAGTATTACCTAAAAATGGTAATTTAATTATTTTTTCAGTTTCTTTTACTTCTGTATTTATTCCTGCCTCTGGAATTATTTCTTCTTTTTTATTTAAGTTGTTAGTATTTATAGATTCTTCTTGTATCAGAGGATTAATTTCGTCGTTTTTATATCCTAAAATACCACCAACATTGTTCGGGCATTTACCTACAAAACATTCATTGATCCTACTTTCTATTTCTACCGGAGATGATTCTTCTCCAAATCCGATAAAATATTTATCCCCAATAATTAGAAATGGCACACCTCCACCTTCAGCTCCTAAATAATTAGCTACTTTTTGCATCAAAAGAGAATTTTCTTGACTAAAATAAACTTCATAACCAATAACATTTAAATCTGGGTACTTATTTTTAATACTCTCAAAAAACTTAATTTCTTTAGCACAATGAGGACATCCATTTCCATAAAATAGATACGCATCTACATTATTTGAAGCCATAGATATAGAAAAAGCTCCAAGGAAAACAAAAATAACTAAACTAAAAATAGTAAAAATCTTTCTCATATTATTTATCTTTATTTTTACTAATTACTTCAAGTAACTCATCTTTTTCAATTTCACCATTTAATCTTAAAAATTCATTACCTTCATTGTCTAAAAAAATAAATACGGGTAAAGATTCATTTATTTTATATTTCTCTACCATTTCCTTATCAGCATCAAAGTCGAAATATTGTGTTTGAAGTGACGGATTTTCAGTTTCAATCTCTTTCCATCTAGGCTTCATGACTAAACAACCTGAACACCAAACTGCACCAAATTTTAATACTTTCATATAATTTATTTATTTTATTAATTAATAATATTATTTATGTTTAATTATTTTAATTGCTTTCCCGTTTATTAAAGCATCTCCTATTTTCTCATATGCAGAATAAAGAATTCTTTGATATGTACTAGTAGATGTATTCATCTTCTTTCCCGCTTCTGTTTGTTCTAATTTCTCTACATGACGAAGGCGATATGCTTCTATCTCTTCGATTGAAACCTCTACTATTTCTAGTTCTCGCATAGGAACATTCTGTGGTTTAAAATAAACTACATTGGGTTCAAATTTTATATTATTGCAAAAACAATTTTGTGGTCTTGGCATAATATTATTGTAAGATTTCTTTCAAGTCTTTAGCTTTGTCCGTGAATAAAATTCCTTCTAGATGGTCTGTTTCGTGCTGAAAAATATGAGCTAACAACCCAGACCCATTCATTCTAAATTTATCTCCTTTTTCATTATACGCTTCAGCTGTAGCTCGTGTAGCTCTTCTAACTTTCCCATATATTGGGCGAACAGATAAACATCCCTCATCCATAATTTTTTTATCTTTTGATATCTTTGTAATTATAGGATTTATAAAATATAGGTTTTTATGAGTTTTAATACTTTGGAAATTACTAGAACCATCCATAAATTCTTTATCAAATATCTTTCCAGAAACGATGAAAATTCTTAAAGATACACCTATTTGCGGAGCAGCGATAGCAACACCATCATTTTGGCTATCAAGTGCCTCATTCATATCTTGTAATATTTTCTGTATCTCGGTGCTTTTAATTTGAGAAATAGGAACTTCTTTTGCAATTTCTCTTAAGGTTTTATTTCCTTCTTGAACTATTTCTACCATATATAATTAAATAATTAATAAAATTAAATCTCACGAACCGACTTATCTGTACAGATAAGTCGGTTTGTATTATTTACCTCCATTTGCCAAAGATGCTTTTTCTTCACGAATAGCATTTAGTTCTTCGACAAGCATTTTCTCTTGATCTTCTAATGTGGCTAAATCATTTTTACGAGAAAAGAATCTTCTAAATCCAAAACCTCTCCCGCATCTGCATCCACCACAACACCCCCATCCTCGTCCCATTCGAGGGCCTGTTCTTGGTCCTTGACCATTAGGTCCTGTTCCATCTAAATTAGGCATAATATTTATATAATTTATTAGTTTTTAATAGATAGCTCGACCAAACATCTACTATCTATTATGAGTATATACCCACTACAATATTTAGTCAATCTTCTAAACAAAAAACAGCAATCAAATAATTACTGTTTTTTGGTCAGAATTTAGAGATATTTTACTTAGTGGAAAGACTTCCTCTTTTTTCTTGCCATTCTATTATACCTCCAAGTTTTTCTGCATTATTAAAACCTAGTTCTTTTAATTTAATTTCTGCTTCTCCAGCTCTTTTGCCAGACCTGCAATATATATAAAGCGGTGTATCTTTTGATATACCTTTTGTTGTCTCAATATTTAAACCACCCAAAGCAATATGCAAAGCTCCCTTAATGTGACCCTCATTCCATTCAGAATCTTCTCTTACATCTAGAAGAGTAATTTCATTATTTTCCACTTGCTGACTAATGATTTCTGGATCCATCCTAGAAACTATCTGTTCTTCTTTTACTTCCATTTTTGGAACCTTACATTCTTCTCCATGACATTTTGTAGCATAAATACCAAAAGTAATTAACCCTATGACTATAACTAAACTACCTATGATATTGTATGTATTTTTATTTTTCATCGTTAGAACATTTTTTACAAATTCCAAATAAATCAAATGAATGGTGTGATATAGAATCAAAATCTTTATTTAGTTTTAGTGCTTTTGATATCAATGAATCTGAATCCTCTTTACACCCATCAAAGTTTGAAACTTTTTTACACCTTAAGCAAACAATATGGTGATGATGGTGATCTCCTACAAGTTCATAAAAAACAGACTCTTGATTCAAATTAGCACGTTTAAGAATACCAGACTTTTCAAAAGAGAGGAGGGTTCTATATATAGTAACCAAATTAACACCCTTATTTTTGAGTATCTTATAAATATGTTCTGCGTTTATTGGTTTACAATCATTTGAAAAAATACCAAGAATATCTAAACGGGTTTGAGTCACTTTAAAACTCTTTTCTTTTAAAATACTTTTAAAATCTTTTACCATAATATCTATATATTATACTAAATGTTAACTATTTGCAATTATAATTAACTTAGTATATAATTCTAAATGTAAATCATTAACAATTATAAAAGGTCTATTATCAAGTAAATTATTAATAAAAAATATGAAGAAAAATATTATTGTTCCAGTTGTTATTTTAATAGTAGTAATAGGTGCCGTTTTTGTTGGTTTAAGTCTTAAAAAAGATAATCAAGTAAAAGGAAACAAGATATCTGTTGTGACAACGCTTTTCCCATTATACGATTTTGCTAAAGAAATTGGAGGAGACAAGGTTCAAGTCTCTTTATTGCTCCCTCCTGGAGTTGAAGCTCATGCTTTTGAACCAAAGCCAAGTGATATTGTAATGATTAATGAATCTGATTTATTTGTTTATACAGGTAAATTTATGGAACCTTGGATAGAAGATATCATAAAAGGTATTACAAATAAAAATGTAAAAGTTATTGATTCAAGTGTTGGAATCGAATTAATGGAAGAAGATACTCATGAAGAAGATGAACACGAAGAAAAACATCCCCACCATGACGGAGTAGATCCGCATATCTGGCTTGGTTTTAATAATTCTCAAATTATGGTTTCTAATATAGTAAAAATATTAGCAGAGAAAGATCCAGCAAATGCTGATTTCTACAATACAAATGCCTCTCTTTATATTAAAAAATTATCAACACTTGATGAATCATATAAAAACACACTCTCGGTCTGTAAAACAAGAGAGGTTGTATATGGAGGTCATTATGCATTCGGATATTTAGCTAAAAGATATAATTTAGAGTATGTATCAGCTCAAGGTTTTTCTCCTGATTCTGAACCCACAGCAAAAGACATGGTGACCTTGATTGATCAGATAAAGAAAGGTAATATTAATTATATATTCTATGAAGAATTAGCAAGTCCTAAAATTGCCGAGACCCTTTCGAGAGAAACTGGCGCTAAGTTACTTTTACTTAATGGAGCACACAATTTAAGTAAAGAAGAAATGAAAAATAATGTTTCCTTTTTATCAATTATGGAAAAAAACTTAGTTAACCTTAAGACTGGTCTTGGTTGTAGTAAATAATCATGCCCCCAATTATTGAAGTAAAAAATCTATCTGTGAATTACGGGCAAACAGAAGCGTTGAAAAACGTTTCTTTTGCCATTCTGAATGGAGATTTTGTAGGACTTGCTGGACCAAATGGAGCAGGAAAAACTACACTAATAAAAGCAATATTAGGATTAATACCTGTATCAAGTGGAAGTATTGATATCTTGGGGAATAAGTTAGATAAATTTAATAATTGGGGTAAAATCGGTTACCTACCTCAAAAATCCTCTACAATAAATGCTCTTTTCCCTGCAATAGTAAATGAAATTGTAATACTAGGGCTTTTATCTCAAAAAAAATTTCCAAAGAGAACTACAAAGAATGATCAAATAAAAGTAAACAATATTTTAAATGATTTAGGAATAAGTGATTTTAAGAATAAAATGCTTGGGGAGCTTTCTGGTGGACAACAACAGAAAGTATTACTGGCTCGTGCATTAGTATCAAACCCAGAGATTTTAATTTTCGATGAACCTTCTACCGCTCTTGATCCTAATTCGAGGGAATCTTTCTTTAAGTTAGTCCAGAAACTAAATAAAGAAAAAGGTATAGCTATTATTCTTATTACTCACGATACTGGATACATCGGAAGTTACGCAAATAAACTTATGTACTTAGATCATGAATTAAAATATTTTGGAGAAATTTCTGGATTTTGTTTATCTGATAAAGAAAATCATTCATTTGAAAGAAGTGGTAAGCATATTATTTGGCATCAACATAATTAATTATGGATATAATAAATTTTTTACAATACTCATTTATTCAAAAAGCATTCCTAGCTGGTTCTTTTGTTGCTATTGTATGCTCCGCTCTCGGCTTATTTTTAGTGCTTAGAAAAATGTCTTTAATTGGTGACGGTCTTTCTCATGTAAGTTTTGGGGCAATTGCTTTAGGTTTATTTTTTGGAATTTATCCTTTTTATGTGGCTGTTCCCGTTGTAATGATTGCTTCTATCTTAATATTAAAAATTAGTGAGAAAACTAAAATATATGGTGATTCTGCAATAGGGATAGTATCTTCTGTGGGTATTGCGGGTGGTGTTATCCTTGCGAGTGTTTCTCATGGATTTAATGTCGATTTATTTAGCTACCTTTTTGGTAATATTTTAGCCATTAGTAATATTGAAGTCATTTTGTCAATAATATTATCTATTATAGTTTTATTGGTAATTTACTTTTTCTATTGGGATTTATTTTCTGCCACTTTTGATGAAGAATATGCAAAAACAACAGGAGTAAAAACAAATTTTATAAATATCCTCCTCACTCTACTTACGGCTATCACCGTCGTATTATCGGTTAAAATGGTTGGTATAATGTTAGTATCAGCTCTTCTTATAATCCCAGCTATTACAGCACTGCAACTGGCTAAAAGTTTTAAGATGACAATGATTATTGGAAGCATAGTTTCGCTCATTTCAGTTTTATTAGGAATCACTCTTTCTTTTTTGTTTGATTTACCTGCAGGAGCTACAATTGTAATAATTAATGCTTTATTTTTTACTTTAGTATTTCTATATAAAAAACTTTCTAACTCTAATTAATATTTGAACAATCGTACTATTTCCTTTCTCATACAATAGAAAGCCCCCGAAGGGGGCTTTCTTGTACACTATTCAGCTGGAGTTTCAGGTGTTGTAGTTTCTACTGTTGGGGTCTCTGTTGTTGTGGTGCAAGTACATGGGTCATTGCCACAAACTGGGCATTTCATTGAATCGTCCATATTATATAATTTAATTAATGATAATACGTGATAACAGTTAGTCGACTAAACTGACTTTTATTGCCACTACCTCAAGTATATACTAAATGTGATAATATGTAACTATGAAAACTTCCGTTTTGATCATCGCTCATAATGAAGAAAAATATATTTCCAAATGTATTTTGTCTATTCTTAATCAAACACAAAAACCGGATGAAATTTTGGTTGTCATTCACAATTCAACAGATAAGACTTTAGATATCACCAAAACTTTTCCCATTAAATTTTTAGAATTAAATGGAGAGGTTGGCCCAGTATATGCAAGAATGGAAGGAATAAAAAATGTTTCAGGAGATATTGTCTTATGCATTGATGGTGATTCAGTTGCCGAAAATAACTGGATTGAAATTATGACTAAAACATTGAAAAGTAACAATAATATTCTGGTTGGCTCGTGGATAAAAAATAAAGGAACAAACATCGAAGTCTTATCAAATATGTGGAACAAATATTTTTGCATCACAAAAAATGATCGAGCTACCAAGTGGCTGTGGGGGGCAAGTTTTGCTTTCTGGGGCAAGAACAAAGATTTTATATTTAAATCACTAGAGAAAAATATAGAAATAGCTAGAGATTTAAAACTTCCAAAGGAAAAAACTGCTGAAGATTACTGGCTTGCCTTGTCTATGAATAAAATTGGTAATATAGAAATTACAAATGAAACATGGGTAACAACAAATTCCAAAGAAAACTCTTCTTTTGCTGTTATATCCAGAAGTTGGAAGAATGTTATGAACGGTAATTTAATGAAAAAATTTGACAAAAAGACCCATAAAAAGTAAGGTAAAATAAAAGTTAAAACAAAAAAGGGAGGAGCAATTATGAATATATTCAAATTGGGAGATAAAGTCATAATAAAATGTAAAGGAGAATTGATAAGTCACGCCGAGGTCACGGGTGCAAAAGAAGATTCAATAACTATCCGGGATAATTTTTGTCCAAATCAAAATGTTATATTTATTTTGGATGAGAAAACTAATACTTGGATAATTAATAACCCGGATGATTTATCTTTAGTTATTTCTTACAAAATCAAATTCCCTTACATAATCGAGCTAGATCCCAATTAACTCTTAAATGAGTGCAAAAAACTGTATTAAATTTAATAAAATACGGTTTTTATTTTTATCAAGATAGTATTAAAATGTTAATATTTAAGTTATAATGAAAAAATGGAAAAAAACTTTACTAACCTAGGTGCTAGAGAGGAGAATATAAATAGTAGTAATGATACTATTTTTTGGGATAATAAAAATCCAGATGAATTATTAGAAATTGCCGGAAAAAACCCAGCAAAGTTTGACGATATCTTAATTTTACTAGCTCGAAAAGTAAAGGGGGAAATGCAAACTTTATCTGATGAGGGCAAAGAAGATGACCGTGAAGTAAATCAAGAAAACATGAAGATATTACTTGGAAAAGTCAGTGAGGAAAGTATAGAAAAATTATCTAAACTTTTTGAAATAGCCAACGAGAACAATAAAAGAGACGGCAATATAGAAGACAAGGATAGAAATTTCAATATTTCAAAAAATGGGGTTGAAGTTAGTATTTCTAATATTGATAAATGTATTTATTTAAAAATAAATTTATCTGGATCAAATGAAAAAGCTAAATATGTAATCGACACAGAATCGCCCGATAATAAAAATGAATTTAAGATCACAATTTTGCATCGAATTACCCATCCTAACTCACAAAAAGATAGTATAGAGGAATGGCTCGATAAAGTAGTAGAATATGCAGCAAAGAGAGCTGGCATTAAAGTGTTAAATTTTCAATCAAACGATTCTTTTGAAAATATCGAATATCCTTTAAACAATGGATATATTTATGATACTCTGGATGGTAAAAAATGGGCATCTGAAATTCTAAAAAAAATTTATGATAATCCTAGTGGGTACAAAAAATCTCGTGATAGTAAAATTTATACACTCAAGAAACAACTATTTTCTTAATTTTTATTCAAAATTCACTACTAAGTTATACATCCTCATGCCACACATTCCTTGGAATGGTCCTGGTTTTTGAGTCCCGAGATAGATAACTTCTTCCGTCGGAGAAAATTAGCATGTTTTACCCAATTAGTGGTAAAATATAAAATATGGAATCCCGTTAGAAGTCATTCATGTAATTCTAGAGTATGGGGTTATTTTTATAAGATCAGTTAGCATTTGATATTATTATTTAATTTATGTACGTCAATCTAAAGATTGTCTACTTCTAACGGGATGGAATCAATTTTAAAATCTGACATATTTTTCTTTATTACTTCTTTATCTGTAATTATTATTAGCATAGCTTCGTTAATAGCTCTTTATTATTTTATAAGAATTTTAATTAATTTTCATAAAATTTCGGTAATTTTACGAAACTATGTAGAAAACACAGAAATGGAACTGAAGGATATCGGTCGACACATACGTCAGAGTTCCCTATTTACTTTTTTCTTTGGTAAAGAAAAAGCTAAAAAAGAACCTGAAAAAAGTTCTAAGAAAACAATATAAAGTCGTTTGCAATTATTAGATAACTAAAGGCTACACAAATTATATTCTAAAAAAAGTCCTCGGATCTCCTCGCCAAATTCTTGGGGAAGCTCGGCCAGACATTTTTTTGTAAAATAATTTGTTCCACCTAAAAATGTGATGGAAAAGAAAAAAGTTAGTAAAAAAGGTTTAAGTACAAAAGCGGTTGTAGGTATTGGAGCAGGGGTTGCCGCATTAAGTGCCGCAGCTTATGTCCTATTTGGTCCACAGGGTAAAAAGAATCAGAAAGCAATACGAAGTTGGGCTGTGAAAATGAAAGGTGAGATAATAGAGAAATTTGAGGATGCAAAAGAATTAACTGAACCGGTTTATCATAAAATAATTGATAGTGCTGAAGCTAAATACGCAAAATTAAAGAATGTCGATAAAGAAGAACTTGCAGCTACTGTCGCTGAAATAAAAAAACATTGGAAAGCTTTAAAAAAAGAGGTGAGTAGCAAAAAGAAATAAAAAAGTAATATATCCTGTAGTAGAATTTTACTAAAATTTCACTACGGGTTATACTATATTTATGGATGAAGAAATTAAAATAGAAACAATAGAATGGTTAGTCCCAGAATACTCTCATAAAGAGCGTAGTCCTGATTGGTTTTGGGCTATAGGAATTATTACAGTTATCTCTTGTGGGGTCACTTTATGGTTAAAAAGTTATATCTTTTCGATTTTTCTTGCAATATCTGGCCTTTGCTTGATTATGTTCACCTTAAGGCACCCTCAAGATGTAAAATACACAGTAGAATCTAAAGGTCTTACTATGGGCAAGGATTTATATATATGGAAAAGTATCAAAAGCTTCAACATTAAAAACCGCGAAGGCGATGATTACGCAAAGTTATTAATAGAAACAAATAAACACTTCCTTCCGATTTATACTATTCCTCTAGAAAAAGAAAAGGTGGGGGTGATGAAAGAAACTCTTCTAAAAATAATCCCTCGTTCAGAAATCAACGAATCAGGATCAATGCTTTTCATGGAAAAATTGGGGTTCTAAAAAAATAAAAAACCGCTATAAGGCGGTTTTTTAAATTTTCACTTCCCTTTTGTAACCAAGCTGTTCTAAATATAGTTGTGTCATATCAGAGATAAAAGGTAATTTTTTTATATCCTTCTTTTATACCTTGCCCGTCTTTGACTTTTCCGACTGGGAGAGTCCAGAATCCGTATTTCACATGTTCTTGCATTAAAATTTCCCCAGCTGCATTTTTAATAATCGCAGCAACAGCATGATGATTAACTATATCTTCGGGGGTGTATGGGATTTTCATAGAAAGATTATAAACCCAAACGGACATCAAGTAAAATGATTACTTGCGATAACATATTATTTGGTGTAGATTTAAAACATTATGGCCCCGTCGTTCAATGGATAGGACGCAACTTTGCGGAAGTTGCGATGCAGGTTCGATTCCTGCCGGGGTCACCTTAAACGAACTAAATGATTTTAAAGAAGATAAGGAGTGGGCGTTGCGAAGCAACGCCCACGCTGTTTCGCCCGTTTTCGCCAATGAATTCTGGGTTCGGAATTCGGCACCGCCTTCGGCGGTGTGCACTATTTTTTCGCCAAGAAGCAGGTTCGAGCCAAAGATTTCTTTGGCTACGACCTTTTTTGCAAAAAGGTCGGTATCAAATGCGATTTTATCCAATCCCTGTGCGACTTTTACCCAATTTTGGAAAGGTTCGAGCCAAGCATTTTGCTTGTGTGAAAGATTGTAGATTTCTTCTTCGAGCGACTTCTTTTGCAAAAGTAATTTTCCTTTTTCAGAACGATAAATTTCTTTTTCAATATCTTGGTCAAGATAACCTGTAAGAAGTCGCTCCAGTTTGATTTTGATATTTTGTATTTTTTCTTCTTTCTCTTTCACACAAGCAGTCAAAGACTGGGCGGATTTTTTGTGGTCATTTTCTGCCATTTTCAATAATTCCTCCGCCCAGTCTTTGGGCAAAGAAACTTTTTGAATGATTGATGATAACTGATTACTTAATTTTTCTTGGCGAATACAAGGTTCTTCACATTTCACACTTTTATTTTTCTTGGTGCAGTGATAATAAATATATTCGTGAACATTTCCATTTTTCTGCTTTTTAACCTTGTATTCGCCAGTTATCATCATTCCGCATGAAGCACAGGAAATAAGTCCGCAAAATGGTTGTGGGTCATTCTTTGATTTTCGTTCAGGTTTGCCTCGTTTCTTTAACATTTCCTGTGCTTCATCAAAAAGTTTCTTTGAAATGATTGGCTCGTGTTTTCCTTCGTGAAGTTCACCACTATATCGAAATAGTCCAGTGTAAAAAGGATTTGAAAGAATGGAAGTCGCACGGGATTTGTGGATTATCTTTCCGTTTTTTGAAATGATATTTTTCTTCGCCAAAAAGTTTGCGATATCTTCAAGTCGTTGGTTGCCTTTCACATACAACTCAAACGCTTGCTTAATAATTTTAGATTTCTTTTTATCAACCACGACACTTTTTATTCTGGAATCATTTATGTAGCCAACTGGAGCAAGCGTTGGATAGTCACCATTTCTAACTTTTTGGCGAAGTCCTCTTTTAGTATTTTCGGAAAGAGAATCCACATAATATTTGCTTTGTCCGAAAGCCATATTTAACATAAATTTCCCTTGCGAAGTGTTGTCGCACCAAAATGTGGGAAATTTTAGGCTCGCAAGTTTTCCTGTGTCAAGAAGATAAATAATCCTGCCTCCATCCACCGAATTGCGGGCTAAACGATCGGGGTTCCATGCGAGAATGTTTCCGCCGAATTTTTCAATCTCGTCTAACATTTTATTAAACAACGGACGACCAATATATTTCGCAGATTGTTTTTCCACCACTTCGGCGGAAATGATAATACTTTCTCGTTTGGCATACTCCCGCAATTCGGTAAGTTGTGCCTCGATACTCAAAACCTGTTTATCCTCGACATCTGTACTCTTGCGAGCATACAAAAAGAATTTTTGCATAATATTTTTTTAAGCAGAAATGGCTACTTCAGTGTTGAAACCTTAACGCTAATTAAGATTATCTGAAATAGCCATTTCTGCTAATTAGCTAATAACTTGGTTTCAACATTTCTAGTATACCAAAAAATATTTTATCTCAAAATTCTTTTTGTATTTTCGGACAAAACAAACTCCAAAATTGCATTTGATACGAACCTGCTTCTTGGTGAAAAAACAGTACGCACCGCCGAAGGCGGTGCCGAATTCCGAACCCAGAATTCATTGGCGAAAACGGGCGAAACAGCGTGGGCGTTGCTTCGCAACGCCCACTCCTTATCTTCTTTAAAATCATTTAGTTCGTTTAAGGTGCCCCCGGCAGGAATCGAACCTGCAATAACGGCTTAGAAGTCCGCAGTTATATCCATTTAACTACAGGGGCAGATGACTTTATCATCCTAGCATTTTTCTGCTATTTTTTGAATAGGGCTTGATAAACTAATAAAAGTAATGTAATATCTGTTATGTTGTATCGCGCGATTAGCTCAGTTGGTAGAGCAATCGATTTACACTCGAAAGGTCGGGGGTTCGAGTCCCTCATCGCGCACTAAAAGTATGCGTTCTAAACAATGGAAGGTATTTTTGTTTGCATAAATTGAACCACTATGATATACTCTACATACGAACTATTATGAAATATATTGAAAAACAAAAAGCCCTAGAATTACGGAAAGAAGGAGAATCAATAAAATTTATTGCAAAGAAACTTGGAGTTGCGAAATCCAGTGTTAGTTTTTGGGTCCGTGACATAAAGTTGACTATTAAACAAAAAATGAAATTAACTGAAAAAGGTTTTAGTATTGAAGCTATTGAAAGAAGGAGAGAAAATAGACTTGTAAATGAAAACATGAAACGTATAGCTATTATAGATAAAGCAAAAAAAATTATAAAAAATATTTCAAAAAAAGAATTACTTATTATTGGGTCAATGTTATATTTAGGAGAAGGTGGTAAAACAAAAAGGATGGTTCGTTTGTCAAATAGTGACCCAGATGTTATTAAGATAATAATGGAATTTTTTAGAAAAATATGTAATGTTCCAGAAAATAAATTTCGTGGGTATATACACATTCATTCACATTTGGATATAAAAAAAGCTGAAAAATATTGGTCAAATATTTCCCAAATACCAATTTCTCGGTTTTATAAAACATATTCAAAACCTAGTATTGCTGGTCTTGGTAAAAAAGATAGTACTCCAAATGGAACTTTTGAGATATATGTAAATGATACAAAGTTGTTCCTTACTATTATGGGTTGGATTGAAAAAATAAAAGAATTAATTATATGAATATAAAAATTTTATTCGAAGACAAAAATATTTTAGCTATAGATAAACCAGCTGGTATTTCTGTGCATGGAGATGGTAAAAGTAATGAAAAAACAATCTCTGATTGGATAATTCAAAATTATCCATCAATCAAAAATGTTGGGGAACCAATTCAATTAAAAATTAATAATGAAGAATTAAGAATTAACAGACCGGGAATTGTTCATCGTCTAGACAAAGAAACTTCTGGGGTATTACTTGTGGCGAAAAATCAAAAGACGTATCTATTTTTGAAAGAACAATTTCAGAATCATAAAATCAAAAAAGTATATCGAGCTTTTGTTTATGGAAATGTTTCTGATCCTAGAGCCTCACTTCTTACGGGGAAAAGGGGAGTTATTGATGCCCCAATAGGTCGCTCTCAAAAAGATATTCGTACATATACAGCTGGACGCGGAGCTCGCGAACCACTACGCGATGCTGTGACAGAATATATTATTTTGAATAAATTTACTGATACAGATGATGATGCTAAGAAGAAAGAAGTAGAACATCAATACTCTTATATGGAAGTTTATCCTAAAACTGGTCGCACACATCAGATAAGGGTTCATATGCGTTATATTAATCACCCAATTGTTTCTGACCCACTCTATCGTGGAGATAAAGATTTAGCATTAGGAATGAAACGTCTTGCTCTTCACTCATGTTCAATAACATTCCGTCTCTCTAATGGGGAACAGAAAACAATAGAATCTCCACTCCCAACTGATTTTAAAAAGGTGATAAAGATGTATCTTGCCCCCACACCTATATTTTTATAGTTGTAAACAGTAGACTTTTTTGTCTGCGATAAAAATATGGGTGTAGGGGATTGCTTAAAATAGCTATATATGATAAAGTAGAGCCCATGGATCCCGTTAGAAGTCATATATGTTATATGAAATAACGGGAATTATGTTGATATAGTTGATTATATTTTGATTTATTATTTAATTTATGTACGAGAATCTAAAGATTCTCTACTTCTAACGGGATGGAAATAACGAAAAAACAATTCACTCCAGTAGTGCAGGAAGACCGTAAAAATCTTGATTTTAAGGCCGGGGATACTGTTTGCGTATGGGTTAAAATCTTAGAAAAAGGCAAAATTCGTCTTCAGGCTTTTGAGGGCTTGGTTTTATCTCGTAAGCATGGCACAGAATCTGGCGCAACATTTACAATTAGAAAAGTTGCTTCTGGTGTAGGTGTTGAACGTATTTTTCCTCTTTATTCTCCTAATATTGATAGAATAGAAATTATTAGGAAATCAAAGACACGCAGAAGTAAGCTTTATTATATTAGAACAAAAGCTGTGAAAGAGGTTAAAAAAAGATTGAAAAGTGTAACCCTTTCAAGGGATGAAGAGGAAGTTAAGAGAGAAGAGTAAAAAATCCATTTCACAAAAATGGATTTTTTTGATTCATTAATTAGTAGACGCTATTACCTTGAGATGATATAGTATAGTTATGGAAAAGAGGGGACCAAAACCTAAAAGAATTATAAACGAAAAATGGAATGCGAATCTAGCCTATGCTATAGGTTTGATTACTACAGATGGTTGTTTATCAAAAGATGGAATATTAATCGACCTAACTTCAAAAGACAGGGAACAATTACTAAATTTTTCTAAATGTCTTGGTGTAAATTTTAATATAGGTAACAAATGGAACCGCAAAGGAGATGAATGTTTAAGAATTCAATTTAAAAATAGAATATTCTATGACTTTCTTTTGTCTATTGGGCTAACTCCAAGAAAATCTTTAACAATGGGAAAATTATCTATACCGAATGGATATTTTTTTGATTTTTTGAGGGGGTGTTTTGACGGAGATGGAACTTTTTATTCTTATTGGGATAAAAGATGGCGCTCAAGTCATATGTTTTATCTCGAATTCATTTCAGGAAGTAAAAAACATATAGATTGGTTACGAGAAGAGATATATAACAGAATTGGTGCAAGTGGTTATATTGGAAAGGATAATAAAAGTTCTGTTTTTCAGCTGAAATATGCAAAAAGAGAAGCAGTGGAAATTATAAATAAAATGTACTATAATCGAAGGGTTGTTTGTTTATCAAGGAAGCGATTAAAGATTGAAAAAGCTTTAGTTACGGAGAATAAACAGCAAGAAATATATTTAGTAAAATAATGCGCGAGTGGTGAAATTGGTATACACGTATCCTTGAGGTGGATATGCCCTTACGGGTGTGGAGGTTCAAGTCCTCTCTCGCGCACAAAAGCGTGAATTAAAAAAGAGCAACCTGCGTTGCTCTTTTTCGCTTTTGTGGGGCGGAGTGATATTTTGCTAGTAGGCAAAATCACGAGCCGGGGTCGCGAAAATTTCGAGTGATGACGAGAAATTATTCGTGACCAGTAAAAAACTCGAATACTTGTGATCTAGTCTTCTCCCTTACACAAAAGCGCATCCTTTATCCTCTCCTGATATTAAACTGTGTTTTGTAGTATAATTGTATTATGGTTCACATTTTAATTTCCATTTTACAAATTATATTGTTAATTTTTTTATTAATTACAATAGTCTTATTTACACTATGGTCAATAGGTAACTTTAAAAATAAAGTCCCGTTTGTTACTACTTCAAACGCAGTTTTGAAAGATATCGAAAAAGCACTTGAGATTAAAGACAATAGTATCGTTTATGACTTAGGTTGTGGTGATGGAAGAGTTTTATCATATCTAACTCGCTCCAATCCAAAAGCAAAATATATTGGAATTGAAAATAATACATTTGCTATTATTTTGGCTAAAATTGGGTCATTTTTTAATAACAAAAAAAGAGGAACTAATATAACAATAATAGATAATGATTTTTTTAAACAAGATTTTAGAAATGCTACTCATATATTTACTTATTTATATCCGAACATAATGGATGAATTACTTCCAAAATTTGAAAAAGAACTTAACCCAGGAACAAAACTTGTTTCTTTGTCTTTTAAATTTACAAGTAAAAATTTAATCAATGAGATTGACCTTAAAAGAAGTAAATACAAGCTTGGACGTAAACTATATGTTTACCAATTTTAGTTTTAGGTGACTAACCTTGTATTAAAATTTTACTAAAATTTTAATACAAGGTATAATATAACAATATGACAACATCTGAGTTGATTTCTTATATAAGAAAACAAATCAATAATAATGTACCTAAAGATTTAATAATATCTAAACTAGTTGGAGTTGGTTGGCGTAAAGAAGATATAAATGAAGGTTTCTCAAATATCGAATCTGAATTAAACCCAAGAGTTATTTTATCAGATACAAAAAAAGGAATAGATAGTATTAACCCTGTGAGAAAGTCTGAGGCAAACACAGATCAATATCGTGAGCCAGTCGAAGTAGATAATATGGTTGAAATAGAAGAGACAGAATCACCCAAAGTAGAAATTACTAGTAAAGAAGAAAAGAAAGTAGAAACTCCCATAGTAAAAATTCCCACAGTAGAAATTCCTGTAGTAAATATTCCTGTGGCAGAAATTCCTATAGTAAAGATTCCAAAAGTAGAAGTTCCCATAGTAGAAGCTCCTGTAGTAGAAATTCCAAAAGTAGAATCTCCAAAAGTATGGACTCCAATGAGTATACCTGTAAAAGAAAACGTTAGTTTAAATACCAAAGAATCAATAACTGAAATGGTAATCCAAAATCAAGAATTACCAATCAAAAGTGAAGATAAACCAGATGGGGCACTAAAGGGAACAGAGAATTCTGATAAAAAACCAAATTTAATTGAATTAAAAAATGTTAATAAAAATGAAGAATTTATTCCAACGCTTATTCCTAAAGTTCTAATAAATTCTTTTGATTCTCTTAAGAAAGAGCTTTTACCCAAAAAAGAAAGTGGCCCTGTTGTTTTTGACGAAAAATCACGAGAATCTTTAATTAAAAGTCTACCTAAAATAGCGATGCTTTCTTCTTATCAGAACGATTTATCATCTGCAAGCAAAAAGGAAGAAGAACATGTTAGACAAAAAAGTCACAAAATATTTAAGTGGGCAATACTTGTTTTGGCAATTCTTTTAGTTGCTTTAGCTGTATGGGCATTTACAAGCGGTTTTATAAATATTAAAAATTTAAATATTCCTTTTATTAAAAAAGACCCTAAAGTTTTATTATTAAACAACTCAAAAGTTCTATCTTCTATTAAATCGTATAAAACAGAGACAAATTTGGAGATATCATCACCATTGTTTTCAAATATTGCCCTAGGGCTTGTAAGTGGTGAGGCTGTAGCTTCATTAGATAAAGATTCTATCTCAATTAATACTCTGGGGGTGATTAATCAAGACGAAAAAGGAATACTTTCTGACAATTTTGTAACAATTAAGAGCTCATTATTGCAGGACTACATAACTACAGACATAAAAAATAATGGTTCTGATTTATTTGTTTCTGTTCCAGATCTTAGCCAAATTATAAAAGAAAACACACCAGAACCTTCAATTGTTAAAATAAGTGAGCAACAATTTAATCTAATTCCACCTTTGTTTTCTATTGAAACAGGGTCAACTCTTGGAAAAATGAATCTTTATAAGATTTTGTCGACCGGTATGTCATCTTTTATTAATATTGAAACTTTGGGTGTTTATGATGAATTTATAAATAGTGCAAATATAACAGAGAAAGGCCAAGAGAATATAAAAGGGATAGATACTTATCATTATGGAATAATTACTGATAGACAATTGGCAAAAAAACTTTTAAATAAAATTTCTGAAAATTTTGTTTTAAATCTTTCAGAGAGTGACTTAAGTGGATTGGATCAAATTATAGGTTCGGCCACAGTAGAGTCTTTGGATGTTTGGGTTGGTAAAGGAGATAATAATATTTATCAATACAATGTAATCCTTAGTATCCCATTGTCGAAAATTATAGGTTTTGAAGATAAAAGTATTGGAGACAACCGAGTAAGTATTAATTGGAAAACAACTTATTATGATTTTAATATTCCCAATAATGTAGTTATGCCAGAAGTATCGGTTCCTGCTCTAGAATTTATAAAAATTGTTGAAGAATCAAAAACTAAAAATAACGTTTTGTCTTTTAAACAACTTGCAACAAATTTGTTTAATTTTGAGAAATCTTATGGTACAAAATCAAATTCAAATGGTAGTTGTATGGAACCAGTTTCAGGATCACTTTTTTCGCCGACTGGTCACGCAAAAAATGCGACATCTGCTATAAGTTCCATATCAGAATTTTTAAATAAAACCCTAGAAGCTACAAGTAATGTTGGTTATTGTCACTCTACAACAAAAGCTTGGTCATTTACAATTCCAATACTTGTTGATAATAATTCAGAAATTATTTCTATTCCTTCTACTCCTCCTTTAACTCCAGAATATAAATATTTTTTCTGCATTGATAGTACTGGTTATACTTCAGAACTTATAACTCCTCCAACTGGTGTAGTTTGTAAATAAAATTCTATTTTAGATAAGCTTCTTTGATTTATGGGCGTTTTTCTGGTATAAATGTGTAATCACTCTAATTTTTTATAGAGTCATTATGGTGCCTATAGTGTAATGGTTAGCACTAGAGTTTGTGGAACTCCACAACCTTTTTTGTTTACATATCACGAAAAATTTGCTATAATTTGCAAATACTTTTATGAAAAAGGTAAATTGTAAAATATGTAAAAAAGAGTTTTTAGTTAAACCATCTTGGCTATTAAGAGGTTATGGAATATATTGTTCTCCAAAATGTCAGTATTTAGGAAGTCGAACTGGTAAAAATATATCATGTTTTATTTGTGGTAAAGAAACATATAAGCAGTTAAAACAATTAAAAAAATCAAAAAGTGGCAAATTTTTTTGTAACAAATCATGCCAAACAAGATGGCGAAATTCTGAATTTATTGGAGAGAAACATGGTAATTGGAAAGGAGGAGAATTCACTTACCGCGACATATTAAAAAGGAATAATATCCCAGAAATATGTAAAATATGCAAAACCAAAGATTCACGAATTTTGGCGGTACATCATATTGATAAGAATCACAAGAATAATAAGATTGAAAATCTCTTGTGGTTGTGTCATAATTGTCATCATCTTGTTCACCATTATAAAAATGAGCAAGAAAAAATATGGAGGCATTAGTGTAGTAGTAACACAGCTCTCTGTGGAAGAGCTATCGTGAGTGCAAATCTCACATGTCTCCCAAGTGTTTAATAAAAGCAGGTTTAGTAAAAATTGAAAGATACCAGCGACCGTAGGGCGCTAATCCCAGTATGATATAATATTTGTATGAATATTGAACTCGAAGCAAAATTTGTAAATATAAATCCCGATGAAATTAGAGCCAAGCTTAAAAATTTAGGAGCTAGACTTATATATAAAGAGCGACAAATGCGTCGCAAGGTTTATAAACATAAAACTGAATATGATAATGACTGGTTTCGGGTACGAGATGAAGGGGATAGAATAACACTAAGTTATAAAAAATTAACTGATAGAAGTTTGTATGGAACAAAAGAGATTATGTTTGTCGTTCCAGATTTTGAACAGGCTTGTCGTTTTTTAGAAAGTGCACACTTAAAGAATACTAACTATCAAGAGACAAAAAGAGAAATGTGGAATTTAGGTTCCATTGAAGTAACTATTGATACATGGCCATGGATTCCGACATTTTTAGAAATTGAAGGAAAAGATGAAGAAGAAATAAAAAATGTTGCTTTAAAACTTGGTCTTAATTGGGATGATGTGCTTCATGGAAGTGTAGAAAACGTTTATGCTATGAATTATAATATCACTGAAGAAGAAGTTTGTGATTGGCCAGAAATTAAATTTATTGATATACCAGAATGGTTAGAAAAAAAGAAAAAGATTTTTTAATGACTTATAGATTTTAATTTAGTATACTTTTTACATGAATACAACTTTAATTGTTGGGATAGCTGGAGCGACTATTATACTAGTGTTTTTTATTTTAGAGCAAACAAATAAAATAAAAAATGACAGTCTTTGGTATGATTTAGGTAATTTTATTGGCTCAACACTACTTATTGTTTATGCGATAATGTTATCAAGTATCCCATTCCTAATTTTAAATGGAGTTTGGGCAATTTTCTCTCTAAAAGATACAATAATTGATTTAAATAAGATTTTTAAACAAAAAGAACCACCTAAAATGGTCTAATGTTCCTGCAACTTATTTTTTTAAACAAATTAAAGAATTTTTATTTCACCTCCACCTCCACCTCCCATTATATAGTCGGCAACTTTGTTTTCTACAAGTTCTTCTATAGCACGCTTGATTGGCCTAGCTCCAAAATTTGGGTCAAAACCAACCGAGGCGACTTTATCAATAAGTGCGTCTGTAATTTGTAGTTTAATTTTTTTATCAGCGAATAATCTTTCCGCAAATTCTTTAAGCATTAGCTCTGTAACTTTTCTAACATCACTTTCCCCAAGTGGTTTAAAAAGAATTATATTACTAAATCTGTTTAAAAATTCTGGAGCAAAAATTCCTTGGCTAATCAAATTATTAATCAAAGTTTTTTTATCAACTAATGGATTGGCTATAATCTCTCTGCTTCCAGCATTTGACGTGGCTATAATAATAGAATTCTTAAAACTCGCCATTCTACCATTTTCGCGTGTCAATCTTCCTTCGTCGAGTACCTGTAAAAGTAAATGGTGTATTCCTTTGTTTGATTTTTCTAATTCATCAAAGAAAACAAGTGAAAGCGGGTTTTCCTCTATAACGCTTGCAAGCCTGTCAGAGAATAGACTTACAGCATTTGAAAGTGAGAATTCACTCATATCAAAGCGTATCATTGCATTTTTGTGTCCGAAATAACTCTCGGCCAATATTTTAGCAGTATAAGTTTTTCCGACTCCAGTAGTACCGAGAAATAGAAAGGAACCAGCAGGCTTTGTGGGGTCTGCAATACCTGTGCGAAGACGACGAAGTGACTCAGATACGTCTTTTACTGCTTCGTCTTGCCCAATGATTTTACTTCGCATTTTATTTTCAAGTTCTTTAAGTACTTTTCTCTCATCAACACCCATCACACCAATAGGCATGTTTGTTTTATCAGAAACAATTTGACGCACATCTTCTATTGTAATTTTTTTATGTAATGATTCAAGCTCTTCTAAAATAAGAAGTGATTTCAAAGGTTGAGGTTGATTGCCAATAAATCTATTTGAAAGGTTAACTATTTCTTCCAATCCATCTTGCTTTATTGATATTCCTTTTAGATAAACATTATTTTTAAGAATAGACAAAGTATCTAGAGCGTTTGTTGGCTCAACATCCACTTTTTGAAACTTTGAAAGAAATTCTGGATGATTTTTTAGCACTTGATCATAGTTTGAAAAATCGGTTGTTGCTACAATGCCTAAGTGTGGTATTGATAAATATTGCATAAGCCTTTCGTATAAAGATTCATATTCATTAATATTTTCAATAACAATTATTACATTACCAGCATGGGCTGCTTCGCTCATAGCTTTATCAAAATCTTCCAAACTCAAACCTTCGGTAGATAATTCTACAACTCGATGATTCCGAATTCCAACAAAAGATAAACCCGATCTTCCCAGTCTTCCCAAGTGAGAAATAATCACTGATTTACCAACTCCAGTTTCTCCAACAAGAAGAACATTCCGAGTAGTATCTTTTGATAATCCACGGTCTATCATACGAAGAGCTTTATCTTTTCCGTAAAGTTTTAGTGATGAAGAGGTATAAATATCATGGCTATGTTTATTGAGAGTGTAAGTATTACCATAGGATAGATTTGCTCCAAAACTATCTAGTCTTTCTAAATACTCACGATTAATTTTAATTGGAATTAAAAAAAATATTGGGAAAGTTGAAATAACAAGAAGTGTAAATATTAAACCTATTATTATGTATATAATCCTTGCAACGAAACCAAGCACTCTAGAAAAAATTCCGAAAACAAGTTTTTCTATAAAACTATATGTATTTCCTTCAGCCCTATCGTTCTCCCAAGGGGCTAGTAGTGTTTTAAAAAGTAGGGGAATAGAAAAAGCATTGAACGCATAAATTACGAGATTTTTCCAAGATTGTATTCCAGGATGCATAGCGTCATTTTAACATAAAAAACAAAAATAATACTAATTATCTATACAAACCTATTCATATTTTGTATAATCAAGCCATTAGTCTCCTAAAATAAACAGAAAATAATGAATAATAAAACGAAAAGAAAGGTGGTTATGGTTAGTGGTGGTTTTGACCCAATCCATATAGGGCATATTAGATATATGCAAGAAGCAAAGAAACTCGGAAGTAGATTGATTGTTGTTATAAATAACGACAATTGGCTTCGAAAAAAGAAAGGAAAAGAATTCATGCCAGAAACAGAGAGGAAAGAAATTATAGAAGCTATAGGTTGTGTTGATGAAGTCATAATATCAGGACATACTAAAAATACAAAAGATGTAAGCGTTTGTGAAGAAATAAAAAAAATAAAGCCTAATATTTTTGCAAACGGTGGTGACAGAAAGCCAGAGCAGGATGATCTCCCAGCATCGGAATATAAAGTTTGCCATGAATTAGGAATAGAAATGGTTTTTAATGTAGGCCGAGGTGGAAAAATAAGAAGCTCCTCAGAACTATTAAAAGAATACTCAAAACGTATTAAATAAAAATAAAATGAGTAGCTACAAAATTATTATTCCAAAATCAATTGTTACACTTACAATTCTTGCTGTAACACTAAATATATTACGCGTTATTATTTGGGGAAAATTCTCTTTCATTTATATTTTATGGAATATATTTTTAGCTTTCATGCCTTTTATTATCAGTTCACTTCTCGCCTCTTATTTAAAAGTAGAAAAATTTAATAAAATAATATTTGTCATCGGTATTATTCTCTGGCTCTTATTTATTCCTAACGCTCCATATATAGTTACTGATTTTATTCATCTTGGCGAAATTCGTGCAGTACCTTTACTTTTTGACACCTTTTTACTTTTTAGTTCAGCGACAGTTGGTTTAATTTTGGGTTTTAATTCATTTTTTCATATTGAACAGATTATAAAATTAAAATATTCTCCAAAAGTAACTTCAATTATAATGGGCTTGGTCATACTTTTAATTAGTTTTGGTATGTATCTTGGTCGTTTTTTGCGTTTTAATAGTTGGGATGTCTTTATAAATCATACTTCCTTAATTAAAAATGTCTGGAGAATTTTTTCAGAGTCTCCTGATAATCTTAACGTATATCTTTATACATTACTCTTTTTCTTCTTTTTAGTCTTATCTTATAAGTCCTGGAAGTATTCAAATAAAAGATTAAGTTAGCAAAAAAGTGGCTAGTATGTCTTGTTGTGCTATAATAATAAATATATGACTAAGTCAGATGTTTTTCAAATAGAACGCCCATGGGGAAATTTTAGACAGTTTACCCACAATGATACTTCGACAATAAAAATTTTAACAGTCAAACCCAACGAGATTCTTAGCTTGCAAAGTCACAAAATGCGTAAAGAATTTTGGCATGTAATCTCTGGCAGTGGGGGAGTTGAAATAGGAGAAGTTAAGAAAGATACTGTTGTTGGAGATGAATATGAGATTGAAATTGGAGAAAAACATCGTCTTTCGGCTGGCCCAGATGGTATCCAAGTTTTAGAAATTTCTTTTGGGGATTTTGATGAGGGTGATATAATCCATTATGAAGATAAATATGGGAGAGTTTGATTTTTATGGTTACGACACAAAAGACTAAAAAAAAGAAAATACCTGTCTATACAGGAAAGAAAAAACCAAGTTCTGAAAAGAAAACCAAAGTTCTTGTTGTGGGTAAAGAAATAAGGAAGAAACATAAAGCAAAAAAAGCAACTTCAACCAAAGTTTTAATAAAACGAAAGAAAAAGATAATAAAAAAGAAGGTAGAATCAGTAAAGCTTGTTAGGTCTTTACGGAATCCAATTATTGGACCAAGACATTATCCTTGGGAGTCTCAAGCAGTTTTTAATCCGGCTGTTGTATCAACTGGTGGACGAGTTCATCTTTTTTATCGGGCATTAGGGGAAGATGGAATTTCTCGTCTTGGGTATGCTTCAAGTCGTGATGGAATTAATTTTGATGAAAGACTATATTATCCAATATATTCTTTAGGAGAAGCTGAACAAACAAAAAAACATTGGCCCTTTACTTCTCCTGCTCGTCCAGTTTACGATACAACTCTATACGCTTCAGGTGGAGGATGGGGTGGTTGTGAAGATCCACGTGCTGTATTGATAGATGGTTTTATATATATAACTTTAAATATTTTTAATGGTTGGGAGTCTATGCGTGTAGCAGTCATTTCAATCAAAGAAGAGAATCTATTAAATAAGAAATGGTTTTGGCAGAATTTTTCTTACCTTTCTCATCCTGGAGATAGGCAAAAGAATTGGGTTCTATTCCCCGAAAAAATTAATGGTAAATTTGTGATTTTTCATAATTTAGATAAGGGTGACCCAACCAGAGTTTTTGTCTCTCACGTAAATAAACTAGATACATCGGAAACTCCAACAATTAAAGATGCCCCAGACCCTCAGACCCTTCCTGACCATATTGTCGCTTGGCATAAGCGTACTCGTAGTGCTGCGTCTCCACCAATTAAAACTAAAGATGGCTGGCTACTTCTTTATCATGCTATGGATAAAGATGATGGAAACCGTTATAAATTAGGAGCACTTTTGCTTGATTTAAAAGATCCAAGCCGTGTTCTTTATCGGTCTAAATACCCAATTCTTGAGCCAGATGAATGGTATGAGAACAGTTGGAAGCCAGGCATTATATATGCAAGTGGAGCGACAGTTTTAGAGGGGAAGCTTTTTGTGTATTACGGTGGTGGAGATAAATATATTGGAGTAGCATCTGTGATGCTTTCTGATTTAATCAATAGTTTGAAGACAAATGGTAAAGTAAAATTAGAAACAAATAAACAATTAAAATTGGAATAAATTATATGTACGTAGTAAAAAGATCAGAAAGTAATCCAATTGTTGTTCCAAATATAGACCATTATTGGGAAGAATTTGCCACTTTCAATATGTGTCCAATTAAAAAAGGAAAAACCATCTATGGGCTTTATCGGGCCATATCAGCTGTAGACAAAATAGCGACACAACAGCAAACTTCAGTTATTGGTATTTGTAAGAGTAAAGACGGAATTCATTTTGAGGATAGAGTTCCTTTTATTGTTCCGTCGGAACCGTTTGATTCAAGTGGATGTGAAGACCCTAGAGTGACTTTTTTCGAAGGAAAGTATTATATTTTTTATACTGCATTGTCGGGGTATCCTTTTAATAAAGATAATATTAAGGTTGCTGTTGCTATTTCAAAAGATTTAAAAAATGTTGATGAACGTCATTTAGTTACTCCTTTCAATGCAAAAGCTATGACTCTTTTCCCCGAGCGGATTAATGGAAAAATCACAGTAATTTTTTCAGCTCATACAGATGTACCTCCGGCCAAAGTCTCAATTGCCCAATTTGATAGGATTGAACAATTATGGGATGAATCATTTTGGGAAAATTGGCAAAAAGAAATTGATTCTCATACCGTAGATTTTCGTCGTAACCAATATGACCATTTAGAAGTTGGAGCGCCTCCTATAAAGACAAAATATGGGTGGTTACTTATATATTCACATATTCAAAATTACTTTCTTCATCCTGATAATCTAGATAGAATTTTTGGTATTGAAGTACTTTTGCTCGATAATAATGATTTGACAAGAACCATAGGAAGAACCAAGGGACCTATTTTAGTTCCAGAAGAGTCTTATGAATTATCTGGGTATGTCTCTAATGTTATATTTCCAACAGGTGCTCTTGTCGATAAAGATAAGCTCTGTATTTATTATGGAGCCTCTGATACTACAACATGTCTCGCTCATGTCAGTTTGAAAGATTTATTATCAAGTATATATGTTGAAACAACAGATGATTGGAAGTTTAAGCGCGCTTTAGTGAACCCAATTATAACCCCCAACAAGGATAATAATTGGGAAGCAAAAGCTACCTTTAATCCAGCTGCGATATATCTTAATGGAAAGATACACATTTTATACAGAACTCTTTCTAGTGACGATACTTCATATATAGGATATGCGACAAGTCTTGATGGATTTTCTATCACAGAAAGATTGTCTGAACCAATTTATGTTCCACGTGAGGATTTTGAAATGAAAAAAGTTTCTGGTAACTCTGGTTGTGAAGACCCACGATTGATTAAAATAGGCGATTCTCTCTATATATGTTACACAGCATTTGATGGGATAGGACCACCAAAAGTTGGAGTTTCTTCAATAAAAGTGAAAGATTTTCTAGCTCGAAAATGGAACTGGAGTAAACCATCAATTATCACACCATCAGGTTTTGACGATAAAGATACTTGTATTTTCCCAGAAAAATTAAAAGACGGATATTTTATTGTTCATAGAATTGGTAATGAAATTTGTGGAGACTATTTGAAATCACTTGATTTTAATAACTATACAATTAAAAAGTGTATTCGTATTATCGGTCCTCGGATAAATGCTTGGGATAGTTCGAAGGTTGGTATTGCTGCTCCTCCTATTAAAACAAAATATGGTTGGCTAATGCTTTATCATGGAGTTTCTAGAATGCACTCTACTTATAGAGTGGGCGTAGTACTTCTTGATTTGAAAGATCCAGCTATTGTGCTTGCTCGTTCGTCGGATACTATTTTTGAACCTGAAGAAGAATATGAAAAAGTTGGAATTGTAAATAATGTAGTTTTCCCTTGTGGAATGATTTTAAAAGGGGACTTACTTTATATTTATTATGGTGGAGCAGATAAGGTTGTGGGAGTAGCGACAATGAAACTCTCAATATTATTATCAGCTTTAGTTCGTGGCTCAAAATTAAAATAAAATTGAAATTTATCATTAATATGGTATAATAAATAAAGGGCTTAAAAAGCCTTTTATTTTATGGATCCCGTTAGAAGTCATATATGTTATATGACCACGGGAATTTTAATAAGATAAAGGTTTTGATTTTGAGTTTTATTAATAAATTTATGTACGGGAATCTTGTAATTCCCTACTTCTAACGGGATGGAAAAAGATTATACTAATTTACATAGAGGTCTTGTAATTAAATATTTTTGGGAAGTAATGAGGAATTTTAAAGTTTCGTTTTTTATTCTTATCATTAGTTCTATAATTACTGCTGCATTTGATATTTATATACCACTCCAATTCCTTAAATTGTGGAATGTCTTAAGTTTAAATAACTTTGACTTTGTAATTAAAGCTCGAGAAATTGTCATTATTATCTTTTGTTTAGGTTTTATTAGTTGGGGAGTAAGAGTAATCCTAAGATTTTCTGGCTCATACTTTGAAGCAAATGTAATGGCTGGTCTTCGTGAGCAAGCCTTTTCATATATGATGGGTCATTCCCATTCTTTTTTCTCAAATAATTTTGGTGGTTCACTTACCCAGAAAATAAATAAATATGCTAGAGCGTTTGAGAAATTATTAAATAAAATGGTAGACGATGGATTACCTTTGATAATTCGAGCTGCCGGAACTGTTATTGCTATATATACATTAATTCCTAAATATGCTCTGATATTATCAATTTTTTGTTTTGTATTTATATTAACTGCCTTAATCTACACAAAATTAAAACTTAAATATGATGTTATTGCAGCACTTTCTGATACAAAAACAACTGGTGCCATTGCTGATTCTATTAGCAATCATTCATCAGTCCAATTATTCGCTGGGCATAACTGTGAAAATGAACGAGTTGGTGGAGTTATTCAAGAGCAAAAAAAAGCTACAGCTTTAAATTGGTATTTATGGGATGGATTAGGATCAATTCAATCTCTTTATTTTTTTAATTATGGAGTTTATTGTTTTTTGGTTAGCTATTGGTGATTGGAAGATTGGATTGATGACCCTCCCAGTTATAGTTTTAATTCAAGGTTATTTAGGTCGCCTTACACAGAGCCTTTGGAGTTTTGGCGGGATTGTAAAAACTTTTTATGATGGTTTTGCTGATGCCCAAGAAATGGCGCTTATTCTTGATTCCCCACACGAAATAGAAGATAAAACAACAATGATATTAGAAAGTGTGAAAGGTGGAGTAGTTTTCGATAATGTGACTTACATTTATGATAAAAATAATACAAAAGTGTTTGATGAATTTTCTCTAACAATACCTGCTGGACAGAAAATTGCCATAGTAGGTTCATCTGGAGCGGGGAAGTCAACATTTGTAAATCTTATTATGAGGTTATTTAATCTAACCTCTGGTAGAATTTTAATTGATGGTGTTGATATAAGTTCTATTCCCCAAAAGAATTTACGTGAACAAATTGCTTTTGTTCCTCAAGACCCAGTTCTATTTCACAGGACACTGATGGAAAATATTCGCTATGGTAAACGAGAGGCCACGGATGAAGAAGTAAAAAAGGCGAGTGTCTTAGCTAACTGTGATAAATTTATTGACAGGCTACCACTTGGTTACGATACATATGTCGGAGAACGTGGAATAAAACTTTCAGGTGGAGAGCGTCAGCGTGTAGCAATTGCTCGTGCAATATTAAAAGATGCACCTATTCTAGTTCTTGATGAGGCAACATCTGCTCTTGATTCAGAATCTGAGATGCTTATTCAGGATGCTCTTCGCAATCTGATAAAAAACAAGACAACTATTGTTATTGCTCATAGACTCTCAACTATACGTGCGATGGATAGAATCATTGTTATTGAAGATGGAAAAATTATTGAGGATGATAGTCATGACCAACTAATAAATAAAGACGAAGGTGTATATAAAAAGCTCTGGAATCTACAAGCTGGAGGGTTTGAATCTATCGAGTAATAACTTCTAGTTCCTTTTTATTTTTATTTATTGATTTAAATAAGAAGAATCCAATAATGATGAATGTTACAAGAGGAGATACGTAAGATGGGATTTCTCCACCGAAAGCATCGATGAGCATTATTATTCCAAGAACAAAGACGGAATACATGGCACCATTTTTTAGGAATGCATATTTCTTTATTCTTTCAATATTACTGATTGTTAATTTTCTTAGGACAAATGCCCCCAGTCCATTACCGATCAAAATAAGTGGAATAGATAAAGTGAAGGCGAAGGCTCCGAGAACTCCGTCAATAGAGAAAGTCATATCGATAATTTCAAGATAAAGAATCTTGCTGATATCACTCATAGTATTGCCACTTGAAAGAAGTGTTTTTTCTCCTTTTTCAGCATTCTCTTTGAATCCGTGAGTGATGAAAAAAGAAGTAGAGCCGATAACAGCTGAGAAAGCAAGCATTGGATTTATTTTAAGTGCAAACCATACTAAACAAGTCAAGAGGATTGATACAATGGCGAAGAACCAGACACCATGTTTCTGAAAGAATTTTTCATGACGGAGACCGAAATTTTTTGTCTCAAGGAATAACCAATGAAGGAATAAGAATACTAAGAAAACTCCGCCCCCCATAAGTAGAATAGGGGAAGCTTCATCGATAGCTTTGTGGATACTGGGGTCATTTGAAAAAGTTGCGGTGAAAGCTCCGATTGGGCCAAGCGATGGAACTGTTGCCCAGATAATAATCCAAGGTAAGAGGCCACGAACAACAAACACCGCGAAGAAGAATCCATAAATAAGGAACCATTTTCTACCTTTTTGTCCCATTGTCCCCAGGACCTCAGCGTTTATAACTGCATTATCGATACTTGCGATAATCTCAAAAAGACATAAACCCAAAACCGTAATTATCATTGTTCCAATTTCCATCCCAGTAGTAAAATTTTAATAATAATTCAACTTAAATTGACCTATCTGCCTCGTATTATTCTCCTTCTTAATATTTCTTAATCAAAAATTTACTACGGGACAGGTACCTCACCATTATACATATTTTATTCGATTTGTAGTAGATTTTCCAGAAGTTTTCCAGAAGCCTTGCTTCTGGAAGAATAGGATTATACAATATAGTGTATGAGTATCAGGAAGATTCCTATTTTAAATAGTGAATATTACCATGTTTATAATCGTGGAAATAGTAAACAAAAGATTTTTCTTGACGAAGAGGATTACTTAAGATTTGTTAAGCTGCTTTATCTTTGTAATTCCGACGAAAAAATTAATTTTCGTACTGATATAACCGAGAAGGGAATTGATGCATGGAATTTTGAAAGAGGAAAGACTCTAGTTTCTATTGGTTCTTGGGTATTAATGCCGAATCATTTTCATTTATATATAACTGGTTCCAGAAGCCTTGCTTCTGGAGAGCACAATAATGCAATTATAGTGTTCGTACAAAAACTAAGTACAGCATATGCGAAATATTTTAATGCGAAGCATAGTCATACAGGGTCACTTTTTGAAGGAAAATTTAAGGCTGTTCATGTTAAGGATGATATCCAGTCAAAATATTTAATTTCTTATATACATTTGAACCCAATGAAGTTAATTCAGCCTGATTGGAAAGAAAATGGAATTAAGGATTTTAAACTAGCTTTAAATTTTCTTTCATCTTATAGATGGAGTAGTTTTAATTATTATAAAGGAAAAGAATTACAAGAAAATGCTATTATAAATAGCAAAGATTTTCCAAATTATTTTGACAAAAACGAAGATTTTGAAAAAGAAATTTTCGAATGGTTCTCCAGAAGCCTTGCTTCTGGAAACCTATAAAAAAATGGGTAACACAAGAGAAAACAGAATATGTCAGAACTGTAAACTTAATTTTACGATCGAGCTTGATGATTTTTCATTCTACGAAAAAATTAAAGTTCCGGCACCGACATTTTGTCCGGAGTGTCGTCAACAAAGAAGATATGCATGGCGAAATGAAAGAACACTCTATAGAAGAGATTGTGATTTATGTGGTAAAAGTACTATCACTATTTATTCCCCAAATAAAAGTTTGAAAGTTTATTGCTTAAAATGTTGGTGGGGTGATGAATGGGATCCATCTTCTTACGGAAAAGATTTTGATTTTTCTAGATCTTTCTTTGAACAATACCAGGAATTTCAACGTGAAGTTCCGCGAATGGCACTTTTAAGTAAAAACAGTATAAATTCTGACTACACAAATCATTCAGGAGATGATAAAAATACTTATCTTTCTTTTTGTTGTTTTGATGATGAAGATGTTTTTTACTCAACTTGGATATTTAAGTCACGAAATTGTATGGACTGTAGTTATATCTATGATAAAGGGGAAAGATTGTATGAGTGTATAAGTTCTCGTAGAACGTATCATTCTCAGTTTGGTATTTTTCTTGAAAATTGTGTCGATTGTTATTATTGTTATGATTGTCATAACTGTAATAATTGTTTCTTATCTTCTAACCTTCGTGGTAAAAGTTATTTTTTCAATAATAAACAACTTACTCGCGAAAAATATTTAGAAAAAGTAGTTGAATATGACCTAAGCTCTTATAAAAACCGCGAAAAGTTATATATAGAATATATTGATTTAATGAAAGATAAATCAATTCATCGTTATGTAATAAGCGAGAGAAACGCAAATTGTACTGGAAATTTACTTTATAATAGTAAAAATTCTTTTAATTGCTTTGACGCGGAGATCCTTGAAGATACAAAGAATCTTTATGCTTCACTCATGGTTAAAGATTCTATGGACTTATATCATGTCGGAGGGCAACCATCAAGCACCGAACTTGCTTATGAATGTCATGGATGCAAGGCTCTTTATAATTCACAGTTTTGTCATCTTTGTTATGATAATCAAAATTTAGAATATTGTGACTCTTGTCAGAATTGCCAAAACTTGTTTGGTTGTATCTCTATTAAGAAAGGGGAGTATATGATTTTTAATAAAAAATATACCAAGGAAGAATATTTTAAATTAAAAGAAAAAATTATTGAACATATGAAAAAAACAGGAGAATATGGTGAGTTTTTTCCTCCGTCTGTTTCTCCTGTCTGTTATAATGAGACTCAGGGTAACTATTATATGCCAATGACTAAAGAAGAAGTCTTGTCACATGGATGGTTATGGGAAGATAAAATATTTGGAACATTCAGTAAGGAAACAACCCAACCAGAAAATATTCCAGATAATATAAAAGATGTTGATGATTCTATAATTAATGAAATCTTAAAATGCGAAACTTGCACAAAAAATTATAATATTATTCTTGATGAGTTGACATTTTATCGTCACGAGGAAATCCCTATTCCAAAAAACTGTCCGGAATGCAGATATAAAAAGCGATTTTCCTTAAGGTTACTTCGTAAACTCTGGCACCGAAAGTGCATGTGTGATCTTCCTAATCATAACCACGAAGGTAAATGTTCCATTGAATTTGAAACATCCTATGCTCCCGACCGCCCAGAAATAATTTATTGTGAAGATTGTTATAAAAAAGAAGTATATTGATTAGTTAAAAGATTAAAGTTATCAGGAAAATCATGGAATACAAATCAGAAACAAAAAAATCCTGCCCCGTACTAATTTTTTGATTAAAGAATATAATAAATAAAGTAATAATACAGAATGAGCATAGATAAAATATGGACAAAAAATATAAAAATTTAGTACTGGGGTGCCAAAATTGTAAAAAAGACTTCACTATCGAGCCGGATGATTTTTCTTTCTATGAAAAGATTAAAGTTCCATCACCGACGTTTTGTCCAGAGTGCCGATTAATTCGTCGACTGGCAAATAGGGAAGAGAGATCCTTTTTCAAGGATATATGTGACCTTTGTGGAAAAGATATAGTGAGCCTATTTTCACCGGAATCAAATTTAAAGGTTTATTGTTCTCCATGTTGGTGGTCTGATAGTTGGGATGGCACCCAATATGGGAAAGATTATGATTTCTCTAAGCCGTTTTTCCAACAGTTTCGTGAGTTACAACAAATCGTTCCTAATCAAGCGACAAATTCAAGAAATTCCACTAATTGTGAATTTTCTCATGGGGAAATTCGTTCAAAGGATTGCGTTTATGTTTTCGGAGGTTATCAAACGATTAATTGTTATTATTGCCACTCACCAATTCTTTCTCGCGATTCCATGGACTCAGATGTTATTTGGAGTAGCGACCACACGTATGAGACGATAAGCTGTAACAGGGCGTATAATACCAAATTTGTATATTTTTCGGATGATTGTATGGACTCATCTTTTCTATTTAATTGCATAGGTTGCTCCGACTGTTTTGGTTGTATAAATTTGAGGAACCAAAAATACTATATTTGGAACGTTCAATACACAAAAGATGAATACGAAAAAGAAATTTCCAAATGGGATTTGGGTAGTTATAAAATTATCAAAGAATTACAAGATAAATTTATGGAAGTTTACTACAACATCCCAAGAAGATTTGCCCTAATAATCAGTTCGAATAATGTAATGGGGGATGACATTAAAAATTCAAAAAATTGTCAAAATTGTTTTATTACTCGTGATGGAGTAGAAAATTGTAAGAATATTTTTACTTGCGGGCTTCTTTTAAAAGATAGTCACGATGTTACTTTTGGTGGGGATACGTCTGAACTTTTATATGAAGTAAGTGGTAGTACTCAGTCGCAAAATGTCTCTTTTTCCCGTGGAAGTAATAACTTGGTTAATGTTGAATATTCCGAAAATATTTACGGGGGTGCTAATCTTTTTGGTTGTGTTAAATTAAGGCAAAAAAAGTATTGTATTTTAAATAAACAATATACCAAAGAAGAATACGAAGAACTCATACCCAAAATTAAGCAACATATGAATGATATGCCGTATGTAGATAAAAGGGGAATAATCTACAAATATGGTGAATTTTTCCCAATTGAAACCTGTATATGGGCATATAATGAAACATGGGCCAATAAATTTTATCCTCTTTCAAAAGAAGAAGCTTTGGCTTTGGGGTATAGCTGGCGTGATCAAACTAAAAGAGATTATAAAGTGACGATAAATGCAGTAGATTTGCCTGACAATATTAAAGAAGTGTCGGACAAAATTTTAGAAGAGACAATAGAATGTGAACACAATAAGAAAAATTGTAATCAACAATGCACAGAAGTTTTCAGAATATTGACGAATGAATTAAAATTTTACAGACAAATGAATTTAGCGCTACCGCATCTATGCCCCAATTGCAGATATTATGAAAGATTAAAAAAAGTTAATCCACCAAAACTATGGGACAGAAAGTGCATGTGCAAAGGGATTAAATCGGAAAATGAAAAATACCAGAATTCAGTTCCTCACACCCATAAGAACGTTCCGTGTTCTAATGAGTTTAAAACCGCAATTTCCCCGGAGCGAAAAGAAATAGTATACTGCAAAGAATGTTATCAATCCGAGTTTATATAATATGAGAAAAACTAAATTAAAATTGGAATCATTTAAATATCTAGCGCCGATTCTTTGGAAAACCCTCAAATTTAAAGTGCGGGTTTGGTTCCGTAAGAATTTTTAAAATATTATAATTTGTATAAGCTATATGGAAACACGAGAATGCCAAAATTGTAAACGTGACTTCACTATTGAGCCGGATGATTTTTCTTTTTATAAAAAGATTAAAGTTCCACCACCAACTTTTTGCCCACAATGTAGATTTGTGAGACGTTTGATTTGGAGGAATGAACGTTCTTTATATAAGCGCATGTGTGATATGTGTGGGAAAAAAATAATTTCTATATATGATGATAAGGTTTCTTTCCCGGTCTATTGCCCAGAATGTTATAAAAGTGATAAGTGGGATGCAGGTGGGTATGGACATGATTATGATTTTTCTAAGTCATTTTTTGAACAGTTTAAAATTTTATTTAGTAAAGTCCCAAGGCAATCTATAAGACATATCGGTGAATGTATCAATTCAGAATATGCTAATTATATTGATAATTCTAAAAATGTTTATCTTGGTTTTTCTGTTATATGGAATTGTGAGGATGTTTGTTATTCAAGCATTATTGATAATTCTAAACAAATTATTGACTCATATAATGTTGTGAATAGTGAACTCATTTATGAAAATATTGGAAGTACAAAAAATTATAATTGTCAGTATTCTTACTGGTCTTCTAATTGTATTGATTGTAATTTTATTTTAGATTGCAACAATTGCCAAGATTGTTCTTTCTGCACGAATCTTCAAAATAAAAGATATTGTATTAAAAATGCTCAATATACAAAAGAAGAATATTCTGAAAAAATAAAAAATTTTAATATGGGAAGTTATGAATTTACCCAAAAAACTTTTAATGAATTTAAAAATTTCTCTTTAAAATTTCCAAGAAAATATGAGAGAATAATTAATTGTGTAAATTCAAAAGGAGACGAACTTCGTAATTGTAAAAATACAATTTATTCTTTCAGTATTTATAATACAGAAAATGCAAAATATTCTATTAGAAGTGCCAATTCTAAAGATATAATGGATTCATGTTTTGTCTCTGCAGAATTAACATATGAACATGCTTCTGGAGGATCACAGAATGGTCTAAATATAAAATTTATTATAAATGGGCTTGGGTCCTTGAGTGAAGTTGAATATGTTGATTATTGTGGGTCTTCCTCCAACCTTTTTGGTTGTATTGGACTCAAAAATAAGCAGTATTATATTTTAAATAAACAATATACAAAAGAAGAATATTTTGAAATGGTAGAAAAAATCAAAAAACATATGGACGAAATGACATACATAGATAGTGAGGGTAGAATATATAAATATGGAGAATTTTTCCCATATGAACTATGTCCATTTGGATATAATGAGACAGTAATAAATGACCACTTTCCTTTAACAAAAGAAGAGATAATGGAAAAAGGATATCCATATAAAGACAAGATAGATAATAAATACACTATTACTCTAAAAGCACAAGACATACCCGATGATATTAAAGATATGGATGATAGTATATTAAATGAAGTCATAGAATGCGAGAAATCAGGGAAAGCATTTAAGATTACACCATTTGAATTACAATTTTATCGAAGAATGAGCATTCCCATTCCGAGACTTCATCATGATGAAAGATACAAAGAAAGAATGAAATTAAGAAATCCTATGATTCTTTATCATAGGTCTTGCATGAAAGAAGGATGTAATAATGAATTTGAGACAACATATGCTTCAGATAGACCAGAGATAGTTTATTGCGATAGTTGCTATAAGCAGGAAGTATATTAGATAATTAAGAATTACTAATTAATAATTAAGAATTAAAATGCAAACAGAAACCAGACAGTGTCAGAATTGCAAAAATGACTTTACGATAGAGCCGGATGATTTTTCTTTCTATGAAAAGATTAAAGTTCCACCTCCAACATGGTGTCCCGAGTGCAGAATTATTCGTCGAATGTTATGGAGAAATTTTAGATCATTATTTAAGAGAGTCTGTGGTGTTTGCAACAAGGACCTAATTTCAATGTATCCTTTAGATAAAATAAAAACGGTTTATTGTATGGATTGTTGGAATAGTGATAAACGCAACCCATTTTTGCAAGGATGTGACTATGATTTTTCAAAGAATTTTTTTGAACAATTTAAAAATTTAATGGACGAATCTCCATTTGTATTTACTTATCATGCCAAAAATGTCGTAAGGTCAGATTATACAAACTATTGTGCTGACGATAAAGATTGTTATTTATCCTTTTCAATTGTTGACTGTGAAAATCTGTATTATTCAGAGTTGATAGATAAAACAAAGAATACTTTTGATAGTTACGGAGGTCAAAAAATAGAAAATTCTTCATACAACGTAGGGTGTGAGACAAATAATAATTGTCATTTTATGGTAGATTCAAGTAAATGTATTGATTCCTATTTTCTTTTTGATTGTACAAATTGTCAAAATTGTTGTCTCTCATATAATTTAAGAAATAAACAATATTTTTTTAGGAATAAAAAGTTATCGAAAGAGGAATATGAAAAAGAAATATCCGCTCTAAGATTGGATAGTTATTCTGGTATTAGTGAAGTAAAGAAATCTTTTGAGGATATTGTAGAGAACAAAGCCATTCATCGTTTTGCTCAAATTTATAATTCTCATAATATAACAGGAGATTATATCTATAATTCAAAAGATGTTAGGATTTCTTTTGATGTCCAAGGTGCCGAAAATGTATTTAATTGTTCAAGGGTTATAGTTGGAACGAAAGATTGTTATGATGATGTTGGAATTGCCCAAGGGGAATTAATTTATGAATCTATTGCAACTAGTTTTTTAACTTATAAAGATAATTTTTGTTATATAAGTATAGGTTCAAGAGAATGTGATTATTGTTTTATTTGTCGGAACTGTAAAAATTGTTTTGGCTGTGTAGGTCTCACTAATAACCAGTATTGTATTTTTAATAAACAATACGAAAAAAACGAATATTTTGAAATCGTTGAAAAAATTAAAAAACAAATGAGTGATATTCCTTACGTTGATAAAAGAGGAAATATCTACAAATATGGAGAGTTTCTTCCCCCAGAAATGACCCCTTTTGCATATAATTTGAGTACAGCAAATGATTTTATTCCAACTACCAAAGAAAATGCTATTGCGATGGGTTATCCGTGGAGTGATAGACTAAAAAGGATTTATAGTGTAACAATAAAATCAGAAGATTTGCCCGATAGTATTAAAGATGTTAGCGATGAAATTTTAAAAGAAATTGTTTCTTGTCCTAACGATGGTGACCAAAATTTTCAATGTTCAACAGCATATCAAATTGTTCCTGATGAATTACAATTTCTGCGTCAAAAAAATCTTCCTATTCCAAGGTATTGTCCAAATTGTCGATATTATCAAAGAATTAGAAAATTTAGAAACCCAATTAGGCTTTACGAAAGAAACTGTATGAAAAGGGGATGCAACAATACTTTTCAAACAACTTATACAT
>Ga0247841_10001606_pt1 | contig 49544 bp, 48 predicted proteins | sample LaCruzMarch2015__2_FD_192410 | JGI IMG/M metagenome (GOLD analysis project Ga0247841, IMG submission 192410) | Freshwater microbial communities from meromictic Lake La Cruz, Castile-La Mancha, Spain - LaCruzMarch2015_18m | ecosystem: Environmental > Aquatic > Freshwater > Lake | place: Spain... | reverse complement strand
GGCGCTCATTGTGATCATCGAGTTTATTACGTGCGCGGCCGCGTTTCTTAAAATAGGCGTGCCGGAAGACGTGGCGGCGAAAAATGCGCAGACGGAAGGAAAAGGAAACGTGGATCCGGCTGTGCGTTCGGAAAAATCCGGGGAAAGATAGTTTTCAAGATCGATATTCCTTCCCTTTTTTAATACAAGCGTGGTTGTGGCGCGCGACCTTGTTTTTTTATTGAAAAACGGTATACTGTATTCGTGTTTGATTTTGAATTCGGGGTTTGGAATAGAGCGGGTTGGTACCAAAGCAGTCAAATGGACCGCGCTGTAAACGCGGTGGCTTACGCCTTCAGGGGTGCAAATCCCTTCCAGCCCACAAGAATAACCATTGACCGTTAACCTTTAACTGTTAACAAAATTCGGATTTTTTGTTAAAAGTTAAAAGTCAAAAGTTATTGATCAATGCCCGGGTAGCTCAGAGGCAGAGCAACTCCATGGTAAGGAGTAGGTCGGTGGTCCGACTCCACTCTCGGGCTCAGAAATGAAAAAAATATTCGAAGCACGGAACTCGAATGTTCGAAACTGGATACGAAATTGTCGCATTTTGTTTCGAATATTCGAATATTCGGATTTTGAACATTAAACGTTTATGGCATCAAAAAAGAAACCTTACGTAAAGATGGCCTGTGCGGGCTGCAAAAAGATCAATTACATCACCCACAAATCCAAGACGATGGAGGGCAAATTGGAGTTGGTTAAGTTTTGCAACACCGAGCGCAAGCACACCAAGCACAAGGAAACCAAGAAATAGTCAGTAGGCCGGCAAAAAGCTTACTAAGCTAATCAAGCTAACTAAGCAAAATGAAATATTTTGCGTGTTTGGTTAATTGATATAAATTAATATTTGCATGAAGCCAGGTTCGGTTTTAAGCTTTACCGCTTAACGCTCGCTACCTGGTTTGATAGGGGGCGTGGTGAAGTGGTATCATAAGGATCTCCAAAATCTTTGTCTCTGGTTCGAATCCAGGCGCCCCCGCTTTCACCCGCCGAAGCTCTTTTTAGCGAAGCTAAAAAGAGCTTCGGCGGGCTCCGCCCCTTCGGCTTGGTTTCAGCGGGCGAGGCCCGCTAATGTGAGGCGAATTGCTATTCGCCGATTTATAAATAAATGCATTACGTCTACATCTTAAAATGTGCTGATGGAGATTTGTATATTGGTTGCACGGAAAATATTGACGAAAGATTGAATCGCCATAATACCGGGCAAGTTACAACAACCAAGCCGCGATTACCGATTGAGTTGGTTTCTTATTTCGCTATCCCTGATAAATATAAAGCCTTTGAATTTGAAAAATATTTAAAATCAGGTTCCGGCCGCGTGTTTATAAATAAGCATTTTGTTTAATTTACCATCTTTAGGGCGGAACTGCGGAAGTATCCGGAGCTTTGGTTAACATTGTAATTAGCTTTTTCCAAAAATCCCGCGTAAGCGGATTTTGTGTTTTTTGAGGGAACGGGGCGGATTAAACCGCGGCTTAGCATGATTGATTGAAGATTTAAGGCTCCGTCTGTCGGCGGCGCTCTGGTTTCCCGTAAATTTTTTTATGATACAATTATAGAAGCCGAAATTGCGGAAAACAATATGGAATTCAACGAAACAAAATTGGATCAAATCGAAATTACAGATGAAAACCTGACGGAATCGAAACCGTTTGGGGTTTTTGATGCCCTTCAGGAAACCGTTATTCGTTGTAAAAATGCAGGACGAGATATAGTCGAAAAAATGGCGGGCGGAGAATTATACGAACGGGCCACAAGTATTTCCTGTTTTTTTGATAAAAAAATAAGCAATTTGATAAAAGCTGCCCAATATGATGTTGAGATGTTGCGCGGAGGAGAAGGGCAAATGTTTACGGATGAACAAATAAACGAAGCCATTGTAACGGCGAGTAAGATAATTGATGGGAAAATCACTTTTTTCGATCAAAATTCAATTGGATGTGAATGCGCGCACTCGCGCATCTTGGAAGAATTCGGCGACAATTGTCCCAGTAATGTTAATTTTGGCCGTGCCAAGACTTTTGTTGAGTCGATGGGGTTGGAATCAAAGCCAATAGTGTTTATCGACGAAAACAACCAGGATAATTTAGAGGCCATATTGGCGGAAAATAATATCCCTAATATAGAATTTAATGGCGAGGCCTTTACATCTCCTGAGCTCAACATTATTTTTGTAAGAAGAAACGAGGAAATGGAAAAAGTCAACGGTCCATTTTTTACTGAATCTATAATTGCGCATGAGTTGACGCATGGGGCTAGTGGCTATGAAGGGATTTTGATGCAGCAGGGGATGACCGGTATGAAGATTGGCGCACGCCGGAATGGTTTTTGTCTGCCAAATAACAAAAAGCCGTATGGGTGGTTTTTTGAAGAAGGGTTTGCGGAATATATTCGTTATCGCTATATCCAACGGTTTGCGGATGAGAAGTACCGTCAGCGTGTCGAAAAGGCTGCTGGGGCAAAGTTCAATGAAAAGATTGAAATCAGTGACACAACCGAGAGCGGTCATTCGTTGCCTGTGGCGTACTTCCATTGTGGGCGGGACGGCCAGATCAGGGCAATAGTTTCCGCGGACGCGGCATACGCAGTGGAATTGTTGTGCCAGGCGGTGCCTGGGTTGGAAGCGCATATGGTTGAAGCACGGACGTCTGCTGATGGTTTAAGGAAAGTGTATAGAGATATTGAAAGCGTTAGCCCGGGCCTATATCTGCAACTTCAGAAGGGGCCGTACGAAGGCAGCTCATTCATTGAGAAGCTTAAACTGGTAGAGGAAAGGATAGCTAAATTTAAAGCGCAGGAAAGAGATAGCGACTCCCTTCCAAATGCTTCACCGCCGGAAGTGACGAGCGCGTCATAAAACCATTATCTTATATGGATACACAAAAAAGGAATGAACTGATGCATAAATTGATTATCATTTATACGAATCAGGCTAATTTATTAGTTACTCAAAAAGAGCAGGCGCTTGGTGATTTATACCAACATAAAAAGGATGGCAGGATAAGCGAATTGGTCGAAAAGATAAAGCAAAAAAAATAATATTGTGGAAAGTGTTCTCGACCTGGTAAAAGTTGTTCATTCCATTGCTGAACCGATTAAGTCTTTTTTATAAACGTGATTTTGTTTAATCCTTCAAATCCGGAATGTGAGCATACGTATTCTGCAACTAATTGATGATTCTAACGTTGTTCACGATGCCCGCCGAGTAAGTTTAAACCACCCAGAAATGGGTGGTTTTGGTTTATGTTCGGGATCAAAGAAATAACGGCGGTAAGATCGTTAATCCTTAATTTTAAAAATTTCAGGTAATCCGGGGTTTTTAATGCGTTGACACTAAATTGCAGGGCGTAGTATTATGTGCTTAGAAGTTAACCTTGTAAAAAAATATGCCGAAAGAAACAAGTGGAGAGGAAAATTTAGGCAATGTTCCAACAAGAATAGAAGATGAAGGGCCAGTTAACATTGATCTGCGTTCTGCTACAGAAGCTAATCGACCAAGAATAGAAGATGAAGGGCCAGTTAACGACGGGCTGCGTTCTGCCGTAGAAGCTAAATCTCTAGAGGATGCCAAAAGGAAAGGAGTATTCGACAGATTAGCGGAATTAAAAAAGGGGTTAGAGGATCATGTTGAAAGGAGGCGCAAAATAAATCAGCAAAGAGTGAAAGAGATGGATAGGGAGATGGCATTGCGCGAGAAAGGAAAAAGTAGAATCAGCGACCCATTAATAGAACCAAAAGCAGAAGAAACGCAAGCTGAAGAGCGGCAAGCGGAAGAATTAAAAGAAGAAAAACCGCAAGCAGTAGAACTGCAAGCGGAAAAACCGGGGAAAATAAATTTCTATTCTGATGTGGACAAAGTAACTGCAAAAACGAACGCAGAGGTAAAAGAAGGGAAAAAACAATTCTATAGCGATGTGGTAAACAGGAAGCCGGATAATCCAATTTAATGACGAGGCCTGTTTTTGTTGTCATGGAAAACCCGATTTTTTAAATTACCTGAGATTATCAAAACTTGACAATAACATAGAAATATGTTATTGTTTTGTTATAAGTTGAGGTTTGAATATGAACGTGAGTGGAGCGAATAGTTTGCTAGTCATCACCATTTTTATGGTGTTTGCCAGCATATGTGTAGCCGAAGAGACAACGAACACTACATTTGCGTGGATGCTGCCGTGCGCGGAGCTTATGAACGAATCCGCGCAGAACAGCACCTTGGTGTCAACCAACGATTCGTTCTCATTCTCGGCAAACGGCGTGAATGGGAGTATGCGGATTGGTGATATTAATTACAGTGGCGTTTTTAGCGAAATATCATTCTATTCGGATGACTCTGGCAATATTGTTGCTGAAGGAGTGTTTGCTCTCGAAAAACAACTTTCAGAGAGCGATATGGGAAAACCGTCCTTCGATGTCTGCGGCACTGAAATTAATCCAGGCTATAGTTTAAGCCTGGATGACGGGAACAAAGTGTTTTTCTGCGGTTACTTTGGCAGCGGAGGTGAGATTGTTTAAAAAATGACAATCTTTCCCGCTGCTATTTTTTTATAGTTGGGCATCTCTTTGGGGTTTGAAAATTTGTAAAAAGAATAGGAATCTTACTTTTACTCGGGCGGTTGGCACCACTCCGGTTTTATGTAAAACCCCCCGCCTGCTTGGTTCTGTGCTATTTGCGCATTTACCAGCAAGTCGATTGCGTTGTCTATCGCGCTGTTTGAGGCTCTGGGAAATTTTCCCTTCACCGCTCTCCTGATTGCTTTTCTCGAGTCGTTGCCTTCCAATAGTGCCATATACGCGTTGAAAACGTATTTATGGCCGCTTACTTTGAAGATTGAAAGCTCTCTGATTGTTTTACGCCGTAACGGGTCTTGTCATTCGGTTTTCAAGATTGACAAAGTTAAAATAATAAATTATAATATATTAAGTGGTTCAATATGAATAAAGCCATATTAATAGCGTTATGCCTTCTGCTTATTTTAAGCTCGGGCTGCGTTTCCAAGGAGGGCCTTGGTGATGGTAATAGTCAGAATGATCAAGCAAATGACGGGTATGTAGAGCAGCCCGTCACAACAAATGGGCTAGTTTTGAAAATACCATGCGAGATGATCGAGTCTCGTAACGTAAGTGGTGGAGTTGTTGACTACATAAGAATATTTACCGACGACAAAACGTATGATGTGGTTGTGGTGAATATTACCAGTATGTCCGAACAACCAAAAGTCCTTGAGGGGAATGATACAATGTATTTATACACTCAGGTGCTTTTCGGGGCGGAACCGTTCGGACAGGGTGTTGCAACCGTAACCGCTTTCGGCAGTATCAAGGAATATTCGGAATCGGGGAGTTATGTCCTAAGCTTTGACAGGGCAAGGGCGGCTCATCTCGGCTATACGGCGATCGGTCTTCTGAGGCCGGACGTAAAGGTTGGGGAAAGATTTCCCGAGTCGGATGCTTTAATGATTGGATTTTGGTAGAGTTTGGGCTAAGAGCGGTATTATTTTTTTGTACCCTCTTAGCCTTAATCAATATTAGTGTTGCAAACAAAAAACCGTAATTACGGTGTTTTTTTATCTTCGCAAACATTAATTTACGTCATGTATGGCCGTATAAAAAAAGAAATAATGTTGCCGCCGGATTAAATTTTTGCGACCGCTGTTTCCAGCGTATCCGCAATTTTATCGGGATCAACATTATCGCTATATATAATTTGGACCGAGCATGGGCGCTTTTTTTTGCGGCCCCTGACTGAAACCGCGAACCGAACATGCTCAATGCCTTCGATTTCTTCAAGAGCCGCCAGAAGGGCTAACCCGGCCTTATTCAGATTTTTTGTGCTCCTGGTGTTTTTTCCTTTTGCCGTGCCAAACCATGGAGTTATTTTGTTATCGATTACCAACTCGCTGTCGAATATAAAGAACGCGCTTTTTTTGTCCCTAGCGAGGCCGCTGCGGTCTCCTGCGGTTTTTTCGGTTATGATCATAACTTATGCCTCCTCGCACCAAGCTATACCCAAATCCGCTTTGTGTCAAAAAATTTGACCATGAGCGTAAGTAAAAACCACCCGTTTCGGGTGGCTTTTGGTTGTAAGTTAAATATAATTTTCTTTAGGTGGTTTTTTGGGTTTTAAATCTGCCTTGATAGGCGGCTTTGCCTTCGCAGTATTGGAATACGAACTGGCATATTTTGGTTCCCGGCAGGATCGTGAGCGGCGTTGGGCCCAGGTTGGCGATCTCCAGTACCTCGCGGTTGTTGATGCCCGGCTGCATAAACGGGGACGATATGTGCACCATGAGGCCGAGGCGTGCGAATCGGCTGCGGCCTTCGAGCCAGCCGGCGATATGGGTTGCCAAGCCGATGTTTTCCACGGTCACGCCCAGTACGGCTTCGCCGGGCCGCATCGTGTATCCTTCGGCCGTCAACTCGATCAGCTTCGTGAGATGGTTGAAGTCCGCATCGTCGGTTACCATATAAGGTTTTGTTTGTGGCACGAAAATCCGCAGATTATCACCCAGTGACAGGTCATATGATGCCGGCCCTAGGTTTTTTTCGTCAAAAGGCGAAATTTTGATGTTTCCTTCTATGATCTCTTCCAGAATCACGTCTCGAGTTAAAATCATAAATATATAATTATTTAATTATTGGCCAACAATAATATTACTACAAATAAAAATTAATACCAGTAATGCGTGGTTTACAATCAGCGCTGTCATTCGCGAGCATCTAGGTATGATTTTTCGTTTGCGATTAACGGAATGTACTTGACAATATTAGCTTAATGTTGTAAGGTATAAAAAGGTAATGAACATGAATTGGTCTTTAGCGTTTAGTGCGTTGCTCATGCTTATTTTAATGAGCAACGTTAATGCGGTAAATGAGAACGAGCACGATTTCGTCTTTGAGGACGCGCTGAGGATTTGCGCCTATGATTATACTTATAGTGGTGACGTTATCTTGTTTACCGATGAATTCGGTCAGTATGGAGGTATAGCCAAGCATGAGAGCACGGTAGCATATTGGCTTCCGCTTGGAACAGAAGTAAGCGATTCCGTCATTGGTCAACTGAACAACGATAGCGACGGTGTATTCTGGGACAAGTACAATGGAAGGTTTTTTGCAACCGCATCGATAAAAACCGATGCCAATGCAACAGTGGCTTCTAGTGGAATAAGGTATATCGCTGCTAGTGTGTTTCTTGGTAAAGGCTGGCTTTACGAGACAGGTTTGGCGACAATGCCGCCAAATTAAAACCCCGATCAAATTTTTGATCGGGGTTCGCTTTTTAAATACAAGCGATTTTGTGTTTTTTGCGCCAATGGTATAATGATTTAATTTCATTTAAAATAACCGTATGGCCAATATCAATATGCCGAACCTAGAAGAGCGGGAGCCAAACGAGGTTGAACAGAATGCTGCCCGCCTTTTGGCGCGGGCCAAAAAAGAGTCGGGGGACGGAGATCATGAAACCGCCTGGGAATGGTTGCGGGTGGCGGAAGGGGTTGTAGCCGGTGCGGAAGATGATATTGGCGATCAAGTTCGAGAATCGCTTTCGGAAACTAGGGAACGTGTTATCGCCAGGATGAGGCCGGAGGCCGATTTTGCGGTTGCCGGCGGCGAAAGCGAGGTAAAAGCAAAAACCTCGGGTTTTTTAAAAAAATGCGAAAATTTTGAATTGCGCATCCATGCTGCGGATTTTGATGCAGATGAACGTGATTTGGTTGAAAAATACATTATGGGCGGTGGCCTTGAGAACGAGGAGTCTAACAAGATAAACAAGCTGCGGCGCGACTGGTGGAAAACAGAAAAAAGCGTGCGGCCGGCCTGCTCGGACGCGGAGGCAAAAAAAAATTATTTGGAGCAAGTATATGGTTCAGTATCCCAGGGATGCAGAAACCGAGTCAAAATAAACAATATTTTAAAAGATCAGAAACATGTCAGTTTGGAAGAGATGAAGAAGGAAGAGGTGAAAAAGAAAGAAATGCAAAAAGCCGGTATGGTCTATTCCGATAATCTTTGGGCGTTGAAGAATTCGAAAGCCGTGGAATTAAAAAATCAACTGGAGGCTGATTATCCCGGTCAAGTTGAAGGGATTGAAACTTTGTTCGGATTGGGTAATTTTTTTGATAATGAAAAGGCGCTTGACCAAGAGCTTGAAAGCAATGACGGCTGGACCGATTTTGGGTTGGCGAAAGTGCAGGAGAAAACCGAATACCGTTTTTTGCTTACGGATCTGATCATTAAGAATACGCACAATGAAGAGTTTGCGCAAAATTTTTGGCAGACAATGGAGGAAGTTTCCCGCCAAGCCGGCAAAGGAGAATCGTTTGAAAGTTTAAAAAACAGCACATTGAGCCAGGTGGCGGTATTCCGTGCCTTGGAAATTTTGGGTTTTGCGCCAAAACTATCCCATCCGCGGGAAGATGCTTTTGGGGCGAGTGATTTGCGATTGGGCCCCAAAGAAGTGGTACAGGTGGTGGGGCTGGGAGAGGAGCAGGGTATGTTGGCGGATTACATCACTTTCCCGGGAGTGGAAGCGAAGAAAGACGGCAAGGTTACCTATGTCAGTGATTTTATAACCGCAAAGACGCAAAAATTCGTTCGGCGAGCCTCATCTTATGATAAAAACATTGAAAAAGGGTTGATGGTTGGGATTCCGATTGACCAGATAAAGGAAACTGGAGAGCCTGACGAGGAATTTATCGTTTTTCTGGCGGAAAAGCTCGGAGTTAAATATGAAAAAAAATAGATGTTCATATTTTCATTATGCCAGCAATCAAATAATTAAAATTATTTTTTCGTTAAATAAGCGGAAAATCTATAAAAATGTCTAATGTCAATATGCCAACAAGCGAAGGTGTTGCTAGAGAGGATATGCTGGTGGCACCCGATAGTGCGGCGAAAAACGAAGCGTTGGCGCCTGTAAAAGAACGTCCGGCGGTTGTTGAAGAATCAGCTATCGAAAAGCCACTGACGGTGGTAGCGGAAGGTGCACCAGGGAACGTCCAGCAAAATGCGGCCTTGTCTAAAAAAGCAGAAATACTAGCTCCCAAGGCGGAAGAAAGGAAGGAGGGGGAGCGGCAAATTGAGGAATGTGTGATATATGTTTTAAAAGGCGACAAGTATGTAAGCGAAGGAACGAGCGCCAAAAGAATTACCATGTTTGTGGAAGGGGATTGTGTTTATCCCACCAAGAAACACGCTGAAGATGGCCAAGGAGGGGTGCCGTTTGTGGAGTTCAATCCGCATCCGGAGGAATCGTGGAGCAAGACGGAAAAGACCGTCAGTCCGAATGAATTGAAGAGTTTGGAAGACCTGCGGGCGAAAACCGATCCGGAATTCGCAGAAAAAATTAAGAGAGAAAGAAGCTGGCTAACGCGCGGAAAAAAATTGTGGCATAGTAATTAATATATTGAATGGTGCCGGCCGGCTTTTAAAGTGGTTAGTTTTTGATGGGCAATGTGTCAGGATAAGAAAATTTAGTAAGCCACAACTTGGTATTTGTTATAAAACCCGCGGATTTACGCGGGTTTTGATTGTCGGATTGAAATAGGGTAAAATCCAATAATGGAGTATTTTAATTTGGCGGATAATTTATATGCGGCAGTTTCGCGAGGCGCGGGTGCCGGTACCGATATTTATGACGGGGTTAAACGTTTGGCGTGGCCCTATTTTTTAGCAATTGCTGGCGTTTTTGCGTTATTGGCAATCTTTTATTTTGTTTATCGGAAATGGCAGGACAAGGAAAGCTTCCATTTATCGATGGGCTTGGTTTTGTTATCGGTGAAGATCCCCAATAAAAGCACCGAAGAGATCCAGCAGGCGGGCAAACAGGAAAAAGATTATATCAAGGTGATGGAAGATTTTTATTCCAATCTTGTTTCCTTGAGGTCGGAGGGAGTTTTCGGGGTCAAACCCTGGGTTACTTGTGAGATCGCCAAAGTGCGCGGGGAGATCTGTTTTTTTGTGGCTGCCCCTAAAAAATACGAAGGTTTCATAGAAAAAAGGATAAACAGCCTTTATCCGGACGCGCAAGTCGAAAAAACCAATGACTTCAATATTTTCGGGTACAAAGAACAAGTATTTTGCGGTTTCGTTAAAACGATTAGGCCGGTTTATCTTCCGATAAAAACCTATAATTTCATCGAGATCGATCCGTTGTCCAGTATTACCAACACTTTGACCAAGCTCGGCGAAAGGGAGGAGGCGGCGGTGCAGATATCGATACGCAATACTCATGTCGATTGGCATAACCGAAGCAAAGAGATAATCAAGCATTTGCGGCAGGGAAAGAATTTCCGCCAAGCCTTGAGCGCGACCAGCACGTCGCAGATGATGTCCGGAAAAACTGTCGATGACAGCCAGCAGTCGCAAAGCCAGATACAAAACGAGGATGAGCTGGCTAAAGCGATGGAAAGCAAATTGGCCAAGCATAGCTTTGCCGCCAATATCAGGATAGTGGTTTCGATCAAGGATAGGACGCGCAGCGAAGACGTATTTAACCAACTGACCGGCGTATTCGACCAGTTTTCCGCGCCGAATTTGAATATCTTCCGAACGTTTGCCAAAAAAGGGCGAGCCCGTGACAAAATTTTGAAAGATTTCATATTCCGCCGGTTTAACGGCGGCCAGGAGTCGGTTTTAAGTACCGAAGAATTGGCCAGTATTTTTCACTTTCCAACACCGTTCCTGAAGACTCCCAACGTTAAAATTCTGAATTCGAAAAACGCTCCGGCACCGATCAATTTATTGGCCGAGGGACTGCTTTTGGGTTTTAACCAGTACCGTGGCGAGAAAAAGGATGTGCGTCTGGCGGAAAGCGACCGCCGCCGCCATTTGTATGTTATCGGGCAGACCGGCACGGGCAAATCGGCGTTTCTTTCAAATTTGATCGAGCAGGACGTTTTGAACGGCGCGGGAGTGGGTATACTGGATCCCCATGGAGACCTTATCGATGACATATTGGGCAAGATACCCAACGAACGACTTGACGACGTGATTGTTTTTGACCCGTCCAATCTGGAATATTCCATTGGTTTGAACATGTTGGAATATGATCCCAACTTTCCCGAGCAAAAGACGTTTATTATAAATGAGTTTATCAAGATATTCGATAAATTGTACGATTTGAAGGCTACCGGCGGACCGATGTTCGAGCAGTACACGAGAAATGCCTTGATGCTTTTGATGGACGATCCCAATGAAACCTATACGCTAATGGAGGTTCCCAGGGTTTTGGCGGATAAGGAGTTCAGGCATTATCTTCTTGCCAAATGCCGCAACATTCTGGTTAAGGAATTTTGGGAAAAGCAGGCGGAAGCGGCGGGAGGGGAAGCCTCGCTGAAAAATATGGTGCCTTACATTACTTCCAAGTTCGATACTTTCATATCGAACGATTACATGCGTCCGATCATCGGACAGGCGAAGAGCACGTTTAAATTCAGGGACATACTTGACGGCAATAAGATATTTTTGGTTAATCTGAGCAAAGGCAGGCTGGGAGAGATCAACAGTTCCCTGTTGGGTTTGATAATCACCAGCAAGCTCACGATCGCGGCTTTTTCGCGGGTGGATACCGCCGAGGCCGATCGCAAAGATTTTTTCCTGTATTTGGATGAGTTCCAAAATTTTGCCACGGATACCATATCGACAATTTTGTCGGAAGCCAGAAAGTATAAACTATGCCTGACGATATCGCATCAATTTATCGGCCAATTGACCGATGAGATAAGGGACAGCGTGTTTGGCAATGTCGGTACGGTGATTTCGTTCCGCGTGGGGGTGGAGGACGCGGAATTTTTGGCCAAGCAATTCGATCCCGTTTTCAATTCCCAGGATCTCAACCGCTTGGAAAATTATAACGCCTACGTCAGGATGCTGATCGAAGGGCAGGTGTCTTCCCCATTCAATATCAAGACCAATCCGCCGAACAAGTCCGATCGCGAACGGATGGTCAATATCAAGGAGTATTACGCGTTGAAGGAAGGCCGCGACCGGCAAACGGTGGAGCGCGAGATAGTGGAGCGTCGGAAAATTTATGCATCTCCCGCGTCCGTGCCGGTAACCGCGCCCCGCTCATAGAATTATAAGAAATAAAAACCATGGCAGACCAAAAACCAAAATCGCCGGAATTCTCAGGACAAATTGAAACCGAAATTAAAAAAAAGGATGCGGCAGTAGAAAATTTTGAAGTTCTTGATAGGACGGCCGAATCGGAACCGGATAAAGAAGGGCAGCTTATAGGCGAGCTTGCCGAGCTAAAACTTAAAATGGCGAACGCCTCTCCGGCGTCAGGAGTTTCGGGAGCGGCGGCGCAGGATGAGGAAATCGAGCGGAAAAAAGAAAGGATAATCGAAAGGTATATTAAAGAAGCGACCGCGGCGGGTTTTAGCGATAAAAAGGTGGACGAGATAATGAATATTGCCGAAACCTATATTAAAAAAGACCATCCCGACATTGCGGATGCGATCCATGACCGCATTATCGAGGAACGCAACGGGCACGGAGTAATTTCTTAAATAGACTTCATAAAAAAGCCGCAAATCGATAAATGCGGTTTTTTGTTGTGTCAATTTTAATGTTAATGGGTTAAAATATATAAATAAATCCGATATATGAAACTCAATAAAAAAATCGTTTCAATTTTTGCCGCAGTCCTTGTTCTGGTTTCTATAGTTTATTTTTTACAGAAGCCCAAAACTGTGGAATATAAAACCGCCAAGGTTGAGTTTGGGTCTATAATCCAGGATATTTCCGAAACCGGTACTATCAAGAAGGGCGAGGAAGTAAATTTGAATTTTAAGGGCCAGGGGACGGTAGCCGCCGTTGACGTGGCGGTTGGAGAGACGGTGGCCGCGGGGCAGATTTTGGCCCGGCTGGACACCCGCCAACTTAAGGTCCAGCTTGTCCAGGCGAAAGCCAATGTGTTGTTGTTTAGGACTCAGCTTGAAAAATTGACCAATGGTGTCGGCGCCGAGGATATGGCGTTAGGCCGGACTGCGGTGGCTAATGCGCAATCAAGCCTTGAGAGCGCCCGAACCGGGCTTGATGACGCGCGTGAAAATGCGAGGGGAAAGCTTGTGGGTGTTTATAAATATGCCACAGATGCGTTGAATAGCGCCTATGCCAAAGCGAATAACGCGCAAAACTTTGCCGGGCTGGTGCAGCGTACATATTTTGCTCCCCAGGACGACGATTCCATCCGGGTTTGGCAAACAACGCAAAAGATGGTGATCGCGGTTGAGAAAATTAAGTCATCCTTGGGTGTTGCGCAGGCCAGCGGCGCCAATGGCGATCTTGATAATGCTTTATCGGTCGCGCTGGACCAGCTTGCGGCAATCGATAAAGGTATACAGGACATCAGGGCGATTTGCGAAAATAAATCGTGGCGGGACACGGTTTCCCAAGCCGATAAAAACAACCTAGACCTGCATCGAGATTATATTGTGGCCGCTTACGCAGCGGTGAATACAAGCCGCCAAAATGTTATTTTGCAAAAAACAACAAATGAGATCGCGATCAACGCAGCCCAAGCGGCGGTGACGTCGGCTCTTGGTTCTTTGAAGACTGCCGAGGAGCAACTGGGAAAGACCGTGGCCGGGCCGCGGCAGGAGGATGTGGCGGCGTTAAACGCCCAGATCGAGCAGGCATCGGCGCAGGCGGATCTGCTTGAGTTGCAGATCGCGGACAGTGAGCTGAAGTCACCGGTTGCCGGGGTGGTTTCCAGATTGAATATTGAGCCCGGGGAAACGGCATCGCCGGCGGGATCGTCCGGGGCGGTTGTTGTGCTGCCGGACAATCCTTATGAGGTCGAAGTTGATGTCTACGAAGAAGATGTTGCCAAAGAAAAGATCGGTGACTTGGTGCAAATAACGCCGGTGGCGCTGCCCGATGTCGTTTATGGCGGTAAAGTGGTTTCGATCGATCCTGTCGGTAAAATTATCAATGGGGTGGTTTATTATACGACAACGATCGACTTTGATAAGGTTCCGGACGGGTTAAAACCGGGAATGACCGCTGACGTGGTAATAATAACGGCGCGGAACGAAAATGCCCTGCTTGTTCCCGAGGGCGCGGTGCAAAAAAATGATGCGGTAAATTTTGTTCAAATCATGGAAAATGGTTTGCCTCGGTCCGTAAAGGTTGAGATCGGAATAAGATCAAAAGGTATGGCCGAGGTTATTTCGGGGTTGAACAAAGGGGCGGAAATTGTGATTCAATAAATAAAACACGAAATGGAGCCGATCATTAAGCTTGAAAACGTTTGGAAAATATATCAATTGGGCAAGACCGAGGTGCAATCGCTCAAATGTGTGAATCTGGAAATAATGCCCGGAGGTTTTATGACGGTAATGGGGCCGTCCGGTTCGGGGAAATCCACGCTTTTAAACATGATCGGGTTGCTTGACATCCCTACCAAGGGCCGGCTCTTATTGAAGGGCAGGGACGTGACTATGTTTTCGGAAAGCGAACTGTCGCTGATGCGCGGAAAAACAATCGGGTTTGTGTTCCAGGAGTTTCATTTGTTGTCTCATCTGCGGGCATGGGAAAATGTGGAATTGCCGATGGTGTTCCAGGGGGTGCCACAGGCCAAGCGGATCGCGCGCGCCAAGGAATTATTGGAACAGGTGGGGTTGGGACATCGAGTCGATCACCAGTTGGCCGAGCTTTCCATCGGAGAGCGGCAAAGGGTAGCGATCGCGCGTGCCTTTGCCAACGATCCGGAACTGGTTATTGCCGATGAACCGACGGGCAACCTCGACTCGGTGAACGGCAAGAAAATAATGGAAATACTTACCGATTTTCATGAAAAATTGGGGAGAACTTTACTGGTCGTCACTCACGATCCCAATGTCGGTGCTTATGGCCATCAACGGATTTTTATCAAAGACGGCCAGCTGGTTGATGAGCTGGCGGCGTTCGGGCACAATATTATTCCAAGATAATGTTTGATAATTTAAAAGAGTATTATAAAATTGCGACCCGGAATTTAAAGATGCGGTCGCTGCGAAGCTGGCTGACGGTTTTTGGTATTGTAATTGGCGTCTTCTTGATCATTACTTTGTTGTCATTGTCCGAAGGCATTAAAGACACAATCAATCGCCAGCTGATGTCGCTGGGCGGGAATATGATCTTTGTGATGCCGGGTGATGACTCCAATCCTATGTCGGGGATCATGTTTGGCGGCGACAAACTGGAAAAACAGGATTTGTTTGCCATTGAAAAAACCGAAGGCGTGCAAGCGGTATTGCCCGCGTCATTCCAATCAATCAATGTGCGGTACGGCCAGGTAAGCAAATCACTGGTAGTGCAGGGGTTCCCGTTGTTTGAAGGAATGGAAATATTGAAGAAATTCCAGGGTTTCAGTTTATCGTCCGGGCGTTGGCCTAGTTCGGGAAAAAAAGAAGTTATTGTCGGGATCAAACTAAACCAGGATATTTTTAAAAATAAGGTTGTTGTCGGTGATGAGTTTAATATCAAGGGGAAAAAATACATCGTTACCGGGGTGTTGAATTCTTTAGGGTCAAAGCAGGACGACAGCGCGATATTTATGGATATCGGCGAGTTCCAGGATCTGGTGGGCCAACAGAGGGGAACGGCGCAGATGGCAATGGTGCAGATCGATGAGTCGATGGACGTTAATCTGATAGCGCAAAAGATCAAGGAGAGCTTGCGGCGCGTCCAGAGGCGCGCGTACGGCATGGATACGTTGAATTTTGCCGTGATAACTTCCCAAAAGGTTAACGATATCGCCGGGGGCGTGATGGCGGTGATCCAGTTTGTGATTTTGGCATTTGCCAGTATCGCTATCATTGTGGGCGGAATCGGTATTACAAATACCATGTACACTTCGGTGCGGGAACGGACGCGCGAGATCGGCATAATGAAAGCGATCGGCGCCACCAATGGCGCGATCATGACCATCTTTTTGATAGAAGCCGGGATCATTGGTTTTGGCGGCGGTATTGGTGGCACGATCCTTGGGCTGCTCGTCGCGTGGCTGGTGCAGCTTTATGGACAAGCGAGCCCGATGTTTTATTTCACCGCTTCGTTTTCGCCGTGGATTATAATTTTCGGAATGTCGTTTTCGTTTTTCATCGGTTGCCTTGCCGGAATTTTGCCCGCGCGGCGCGCGGCAAAATTAAGGCCGATAGAGGCGCTGAGAAAATACGAGTGAAATCAGCTGCCGGCCGACCATTTTTTTTGCCGCCATTAAATCAATTGTTTCAAATTTTTAATTTTTCGTTTGCTAATGGCTGCTGTTTTTTGTAAAATAAACATTGAGCATTGATATCGAAAATATATTCCGCGCATGGTTTCCAGGATGGAAAAAAACAAAAATAAAGCTGTCCACGAGCAGCATATCGATAGCAGGTTTGCAATCGGTTTTTTATCGTTTTTTGCGTTGCTTGTAAGTGTTTATGTTTTGGGGAATTGCCGGTATTTGAATTTGCTTTCACTTGAAGACAGGGATTTTCCGGCGGCAAGTACCGTAAACCAGGCTTCGGAAGTTGCGGAAGCGAAAAAGGTGCGTCTTAAGTCTTTTGATTCAGTTGACGATTTTAAGAGCTATGTTGATGACGGCAAGCGGGCGTATGGCGGCGGCGTTTTTGAGGCGGAAGTTTTGAAAACGGAAAGCGAAAAAGCGGCATTATCGGCAGCGGCCGCTAAAAGCCAACCGAAGGTGGCGGCAAAAATAAAGAAAGACAATTTGCCGGTGCCGGTTAATGTTGCGGACGCGAAAAGGTTCTTTTCACTTGGAACTAATCGGTTGGATGGAAAATCTGACATTATGCAAACAGGAGAGATTAATTTGTTTTATTCTCCGGAAAACCAGTTTTATTGGCCGTCAACTTCCGATCCATTATTGAGTTCCAAATCTCAGGATGTAAGCGAGGGGCGGACTTTGATAATCTCCGCGCAACCGGCCGAATCGATGGCTGAGGTTGGCTCTTTGGCTGGAAGCGGTGATCTTTTGCTTTCTAGCGATAAAATTTTAATTTTTAAAAATAATGTATTGGCTTCGTATGGATCGGGCAACGCAACTACGTCGGCGGAACTTTGGCGGGCAAGGATAAACGACGGCAGCCGGATAATCGAATCGAAAGCAATTGCGGGCAAATTGTATCTGGCGCTGGAGACCAAAATCGACGCGGCGCATCCGTGTCCGATAAAGCCGATGTTGTTAAAAGACGAGCCGTTGCTTATCGATTGCAAAGACATTTATCGTCCGGAGGATTCGATTTTGGCGAATGCCATATACAGCGTTCTGGAATTAAGCCTGGAATCGGGCGATTTAATCAAGGATGTGTCTTTTGTGGGCAATAGCGATAATTCGACGATATTGATGTCGGATAGTTCAATTTATGCGTTATGGGGCCAGGGGGGAGACTACGTTGCGCTTTTCACCGGATTTTTAAAAGACAAATGCCGCGGTCTTTTGCCTAATTATCTTTTGGAAAAACTTTCGGGATTGCCGAATTACGATATTTCCCTGTCGGCCAAGGAAATCGAGTTGCGGGCATTGATGTCGAATTGGATAGATACTTTCAGCCCTGAAGAGCAGACGAGGATTGTTAATGAGATAACTGCCCGTTTGACGGATTATTTGAGTGGCAATTATCGGGGATTTGAGAGGACCGGCATTGCCATCGCTGATATGAAAAATTTTAAGATCTTGTCGGAAACAAGCGTTTCGGGACGGCTTATCGATAAAACTTTTATTAGCGAGAATGACGGCGAATTGCGTGTCGCGACTGTTAACGGTTATGGCGCAAACAAGAAGATCAATTGGCTTGTTACCGGTAAAGTGGGCGCGGATGCCCCTGAAAAAGAAACGAACGATATTTATGTTTTCGATCGAAAATTATCATTAATCGGGTCTTTTGAGAGCCTTGATTTGCCTGCGGGAATTTGTGCCTTGAGCTATTCCGCGAATAAAGCTTTTGTGTCTGTTTGCCGGCCCGATGGGGTTTTTTACGCGATCAGCCTGAATGCTCGGGATGGGATTGGCGCCCGGGGGGAGTTGAAGCCGGTTTCATCATTCGCGTATTTATATTCGCTTTCCGAAGGGTTGGCATTGTCTGTTTCTAAAAACGACCGCAAGGTGCAGCTGGCGATTTTCGACGTTTCCCTGGTGACGAAGCCGGAATTAAGATCAGTTTACGATCTTAATGATTATTGGGCTGATTTTGACGGTAATTACCAGGCATTCGCCGCCGATAGTCAGAATAAGACTTTTTTTCTGCCGGCCAGCAAAGGAGGGTATGTTTTTTCGTATTTCGGAGCCCGCTTGGAGTTAAAAAAGGCGGTGGGCGGTTTTACGGCGAGCCGGTCGTTTATGTCGGAGGATCATCTTTATCTGGTTGATGACGATAAGGTTGAGGTTTTCGGCGGCCCTGACTGGGGTTCTATCAAAAGTATTTCGTTTTAATGGATTTCATTTGATTGCTTTTATAAAAAGTCGAATAGTTTTTAAATAGATTGGATCTGTGATTAAATGATAATATGACAATACTTGAATCTTTCGCGAGAGTACCGTTGATGCTTTATATTTCGTTATTGGTAATGCCGGGGGCGCTGTATGGATATTTTCATTTTTCAAAGCCATTGAAAACAATTGTTGCGGCGGCTGCCAACCCTGCGGATCAATTAAGGGATAAAAAGGTTAATATAAAACGCGTATCGATGTTGTCCATTTTTTTGGGCATGTGTATTGGTTTGGGCATTGCGATGTTGATATCTTTCGGCTGGATTATCGACGATTATAAAAATAGTCGCGGGTTGTTTGCAAAAGTGCTTCCCGCGGCGGCATTTCCTCCCGCGGCGAGCTATGATTTTCCGCCGGCGATGGCCGCGGCGCCTTCGGGGGCTGATGTAAAAAAATAGACCGCAGGATTACCTTTAATGGGTTTTTGGGCGTATCCTATTTGCAGATAATTTTTTTAACCATTCAGTTGTTGGAAGTTAAAATATCATTCAATATGGACAAAGAAACTTTTTTTGAAGAATATAAGGGGGTGGTGATTGCCGGTGTCGCGGTTTTTGTGCTGGGCATTGTTTTGTTGTTGAATTTTATTATGTCGACCAAACAGTTGCTGATGTTTGACCTGAAACAGACATCAATAAAGGCGGGTGACCCGCTTACGATCCAATGGGGGGCTAACAATATCGACCGCGTTGGTATCGTGCTTTTTGATGGCGATAAGCCGCAATGGATAGTACAGAATTTGCCGGCGTCGGCAAAAAAATATACTTGGAATTCGTTGGCTAATTTGGACGCGGGAAATGATTACCGCGTGGCGATTTTTGAGTATCCGTGGCTTAAAGGGAATATGATATCGTACGCATCCAACACCTTTGAGATCATCGGCCAGAAATACGCTTCATGTGACGATTTTTCCGTTGAGCAACAGTGGCCGAATCTGGCTGATAATTATGCGAATGCGCGCAAAATATTTATTACTTCGGGAGTTTGGACGGGAAATCTTGGAGGGATTGATGGTGCCGACGGAAAATGCAACCAGGAAGCGAAAAGCATGAATTACGCCGGTAATTACATTGCTTTTATCGGCTCAGACACGATTTCGGCGGTTGAAAGGATAACTAAGCCGGGTGTTTTTATTGAAGCGGTTTCGTCGGGAAGCTTGCCAAACGGCCGCACGTGCCATCGCTTAGTGGCGCAAAACCTCCAAATATTGATCGATAAAACCAAATTGACCAAAGAAATCGCGCAGATACAATTAAGCGATGCGTTTGCCCGACGGCTTGGAGACGTTTGGTACGGCCGGCGCACTTCATCGGCGGAGACAAAGTGTCTTTTGATCGGAGCGCCCGGGTTTGTTAACTCTTATAGCGGTACACATACTTGCCAGAATTGGGCAACTGACAAGCGCCAGGTGTATCCCGGGCCGATTCCGGAAACCGCCGATTTGCCGAAATGTTATGATTTGGAAGGAAAAAATGTTTTTGCCAATTATTTCGGTGCCGGCATCGGTACCGTTGATAAGGAGGGGACATACACAACCAGCAGTGATTCGTGCGATGCGGGGCACCGATTGATTTGTATTGAGCAATGAGATTAACCAAAAAAAATAGGCGTGGGGCTTGTTTACAAAGCCTTTGCCCAACTTGCCAATGCCGTGCCCAGTATGATCGCGATTATCTCAACAGATAAGATCGTAAAGTCAGGCATTTTTTTGAACATTATCATAGCGATAACGTCCAGGGATAATCCGGTTGCGAGTGCGATTCCCGCAAACCCGCATATCCCGTATTTTTTAGAGAGTAATTCGCTATTGTGTGTTAAGAATGTGGCGGCGATGAACGCGGCGCAGAAAATAATTGAATAGTATATCATTTCTAATCCTCAAAAATATTATATCACAAATTGTTAAATTGTCAATATTTACAAATAGTGACAATTTGCTATAAAACCAGTATCCGTAGATAGCAGGCACATAGATAAGTCCTGCCGAGGATACAGATATATTTAATATTTTTGTATTCTCAAACCTGCGGAAGCAGGTTTTTCCGTATAAATCCAGCAGTGAGTTTCCGCTCCCGCCTTGGCGGAATATCGCGAAGCGGGTGAAAAATCTATTGCTGGAAAAAGGTCGTAAAAAGTAAATTCACAATGAAATGGCAATTAGCAAAATAAAAAAACAGGAGATCATCAAGGAACTTGGCGATAAACTTGGTCGTCAAAAAGCGGTGGTTTTCGCGGATTTTACAGGGCTTAAGGTTAAAGACTTGTCGGATCTCAAGGCGAAATTGCGCCAAGGCGGCGCGGAATTCAAGGTTGCCAAGAAAACCTTGATGAAAGTCGCTTTCAAAGAGAAAGGCATAAATCTTGATCCCAAATCACTTAACGGTGAAATCGCCTTGGTAATGGGTTATACCGATGAGGTCGCGCCGGCCAAGGTTGTTTATGAATTTTCAAGAACCAACCAGAATATTAAAATTTTGGGAGGTTTGCTGGAAAAAAATGTTTTGGCGCTGGATCAGGTTTTGGTATTGGCAAAGTTACCGTCCAAACAGGAATTGTTGGCCAAGCTTGTAGGCAGTCTGTCTTCGCCCAGCCGGAATTTTGTGGGCGTGTTACAGGGAAATATCCGCGGTTTGGTTTCGGTGCTTTCGCAAATCAAAAAAGAAGCGTAAGTTTAATTTAAAGTAAATAAAATAATAAATAAAAATATGGCAGATGATATTAAAGTTGAGGTGCCCGCGAAATTCGCGGATTTGGTAAAAAAGATCGAGGAAATGTCGGTATTGGATTTGGCTGAATTGGTAAAGGTTTTGGAATCGAAATTCGGCGTGAGCGCGGCGGCCCCGATGATGATGGCGGCAGCTCCGGCGGCGGCTGGCGAAGCGGCGGAGGAGAAGTCTTCCTTTACCGTGGTGCTTGCGGCTCCCGGCGACAAGAAGATCGAAGTGATCAAGGCGATCAAGGAAATTACCCAGAAAGGCTTGAAGGAAGCCAAGGATATGGTTGACGCTTCGGCGGCCGCCCCTCAGGTGGTGCGCGAGAACGTCAAAAAAGAGGAGGCTGATGAACTTAAAAAGAAGCTCGAAGCCGCAGGTGCGAAAGTGGAACTTAAATAGGACATCGGTCGTATTTTCGAACAAAAAAGGGCATCCCTGCCCTTTTTTTGTTTGCGTGCCTGGTGTTGTAATCAAATTTTAATGTTTGTATCTATACTATTGATAATCGAGCACATTAAAAATTGATTAATTCAGGGCCAGAACCAAGAATTCAATTGATTTTTGGTTCTGTCCCTGAATGTGGACGGGTGTATGGCGAAAAAACAGGGGGTGTTTTTACGGGAAAAATCAGCATTGGCGTGGTGTTGGCTGTTTGCTTGATATGTCTTTCCGGAGTCGGCGTAGTTTGGGCGATACCGGGGGAATTATTGGTGGGCAGTAACGGTAGCGGTTTGGGTGTGGGTGGTGTTGACAGGGGGATATACGAAATATGTGCTGCCGACAGGCGGTGCGACCCTGAGGAGGGCATACTCGCGGCCAAGAGCATGAACGCGACACTGGTTGTGGTCACGGTTATCGATAACCAGGTAGATAAAAACCGGTCGGTGGCGTACTATCCGTCAAAGATCGTTCCGTTGGCGGGTGACGCTACCTATGACTATCTTAACCGGACGGTGAAGGCGGCACATCAAAACGGTATCAAGGTATATGCGTTGATAAATCTTCCGCACGAACTTTGGCTGGCGAAGGATCCTGGCCGTATCGCGGTATATTCCAACGGTAAAAAATCGGACACCTACCGGCGTTCGTATTTCTACCGGGTGGTCCCGCCTTCATTGGTTGTTGATTCTCCCGAAATGCTCGGCGACATAAAAAGCATTATCAATGAAGTTGCGGGGTATGGCGTTGACGGGATTGCGTTAAACGACAATTTCCAGTTTCCTTCGTGGTATCTGGAAAAACAGAAAGAAACGCTGTTATCCAGCTATGATGCCGCCACGGTCAGGAGGTTTGAAAATGAGACCGGGCGCGTTGTGTTGGGAAACGGTTCTTCCGAGTGGGCCGGCTATATCCGTGATAACCCCGAGATATTCTACGATTGGGTTTCTTGGCGGGGAAAGCAGGTGACGCGCTTGTTGCAGGCGTGCCAACAGGATGTTGCCGAGTCGGGAAGGCAAATCGAGTTCGGGCCGCACTTATTGGTGGGAAATTGGGTTTACCATGACAACGGCCTGGATTATTTTGCAATCGCCAAAATCGTCGACGTCATGTATTTGATGTTCGGGGATGGCGAAAAGAACGGCGATATTCCCGCGATCATGCGGAAGTGCGAAAATGCGACACCTAAAAAGATCGCGGCGTCGATATACCTTAATAATACCGCGAGCAGGAACGCTTTGGCCCTTACGGAAAGAATAGGGATTGTTTATGACAACGGCGCGCGGCAAGTGGGTTTGTTTGATTTCAACCAAATCGCTTGGAATAATCTGAGTGGTGCGGTGGGTAAAGCCTTTGCGAGCATAAAAGAAAGTACATAAAAAAACCGGGAGGTGTATGGAGCATGCGGGGAGCATCGATGCGTTTTGCCGCCGCCGTAATTTTATTGCTGGCGCTTACAAGCCAGGCTCAGATGGTGGACATGGTGGTTGTCGACTACGAAGGACATGGCGCGAAGTATTTATTCGCCAATCATACCGGCGTCTACATGGTTGGTAGCAACGGAAGATCGAACCTGGCATTCAAAACAACGTCCATTTCGTCGATTGCGGTGGCGCCTTCGTTGTATAGCGACTTGCCCACGATTGTTTTTTCCAATAGTACAGGCATATATCGGGCCGGAATGTATCGAAAAGCTCTTCCCGTGGATGGCCCTTGTAATAATTGCCCGTGGGAGTGGAAAATCGGAGATCCTGGGTTAATCAAAAAAACAACATCGGTATCGGCTGTAACGGTGGGTCAAAAAGGCTACAACCATGAAAGCAATATTTATTTTACCAACTCCACGGGAATGTATAGTTTATCTGGCGTTTGGGATTACGCGAAGCATTTAATCGTTTACGGGGAGCCTAAACTTTTTTGCGCCGGTTGATGGGTTTGTTAAGCGAAACTTGAATGACCAAATGAGCTGGTGGTGAAATGAAGGATTGTGCGCGGTTTGGATTATGTGAACAGGGTGGACGGCAAAAAGTGATATTGGGCGCGATGATGATATTTATATTTTTTTGCGCCGTTGGCTGCGCCCAGCCGGTTGGGGTTGGCGTTTTGGACGGGTTGCAGTATGACTGTGTCGTGCTGGCAAACCATACCGGAATATATGCGGAGCAATTAGGCAAGATTGTTTGTTTGTCCAAAAGTATGTCGATTACGGCTTTATCGGTAGGCCATACGATACGGAATAACTATACGCAGGCGGTATTCTTTGCCAATGTAACCGGGATTTATCTGATAAATGCCCATGCAGGCCGCTATGTAGCCAATGAAGAAGGTTATTTGACGTGGGGTTTTGAGGCGCCCAGATTGATAGAAAAGGCAGGATCGGTGACTTCGCTCGTACTCGAAGAACCGGGGGAATGGCCGGGAGTGGGTTATATGTGGCCAGCGTTGATATTTACGAACGAAACCGGCGCATACCGAATGTTCAATATCGGCGAAATCGGCAAGCAAGAGGTGATTTGCATCTGGAGGTGTACCTGAAACTATTCGGTTACCTCTTTTTTAATAAATTGGTTATTGCTTGTTTTGTTTATTCGATTTATGTTTGATAGGACATCATGATCAGTTTGGCGTAAAAACGAATACTGGTCGTATTTTTTTTGTTGACAATATTTTAATAATGATGCATCATTTCAACGTTGGTTTAATTACCTTAAAAGAACATGCTTACATATTTGAAGTCGCGGAATTTCAGGTTTAGCGCCAAAATTTCATTTTGGCTGGGAATGCTTTATTGCGGATTGCTGGCACTGTTGGCTTTTTTTTGGATACCGGCTCAGATTTTGGGTTATTATGACCTGGTTTATATAAATACTAATCCGATCGATGACGATAACTTTACGATTTTGGGAGCGATATTCGCGATGCCGTCGTTATTGATTTTTGCTTCGATACTTTTCTCAGGACTGCCTGTCGGTGTCGCAGGGTTTATATTCGGTGCCTTGGGATTGAAATCAGACAAACGCAGATTGGCATTATACGGGATAGGTATGTCGCTGATCGCCCTTTTGGTTACGTTGATAATAATGTTTGCCGCGGGAATCATTTGATGGATTTATATTTTATTAAAAAATCAAAAGGGCGTGAAGCCCTTTTTTGTTTCTATTTATACGGTGTTTGATCGTAAAAGCGGCATTATTTACATGTGTTTTATATGCCTTCTTGCCGAGCCTTGACATTGTTTTTGCTATTTGCTAATCTATCTTTGTTGGACTAAATAATGTTAACAAGAAAGATAAACAAAAACACCAAGAAACGGAGCAAATAGTTTTCTGCAACTTTATTGTTTCAGAAAACTGCTTCGAAAGCAGTTTTTTTGTTGGCAAATTTTCAGAGCGATTGAACGGTAAGAACTTCTAAAATTAAATAGTTAGTTATTTACTAAATGATTCAAACATCGAAATCATTAGTAATTCCAAAGTCTTTTTTTATAACAATTAAAATTTCAAGGACTTGGCGGAATAAAAACAATATTCATGTGGTAATGATTAGTTTTTATAAACCGTACGAGACCGAAACAAATTGAAGTTATTAATTGCTAGCCAAGGTAAATGTTTATAGGCGGATGGTGGATGCCTTGGGACTGGGAGGCGATGAAGGACGTAGCCTGTCTGCGATAAGCCAGGGGGAGGTGACAAGCAACCTTTGAACCCTGGATCTCCGAATGGGGAAACCCTTTCCGGCGTTGAACCGGAAAACTGACCGACGCAAGTCGGCAGAGCGAACCTGCGGAAGGGAAACATCTCAGTACGCAGAGGAAAAGAAAAAAATGTGACTTCTGTCACGACATTCTCTTAGTAGCGGCGAGCGAAAAGAGAGAAGCTCAAATCCGTTTGTACTTCGCTTATGTCCGATAATGTTTATTGGATATAAGTGAAGTACAAGCGGTGGTTATAAGGTAGGAATTTCTCAAGTTCGTCTTGAGCGGAGCGCATCAATATGTAATCTGGTTAGCCCAACTACCCTGGAAAGGGAGGCCATAGCGGGTAATAGCCCCGTAAGCGAAAATCATTACAAGCTTCGTATTCTTATCCTTGAGTACCGCGGGAAACGAAAGTCCTGCGGGAATTCGGCTGGACTATACAGCCAAAGCTAAATACTACCCAGTCACCGATAGTGAACAAGTACCGCGAGGGAAAGGTTAAAAGTAGGGGGGTGACCCCGGTGAAATAGATCCTGAAACCATCACGCTTACAAAGACTCGGAGCCTGCCCAATTTTTTGGGTTTCGTAAAGATTTACGAAGTTTTAATTTCGTCCCAAAAATTTGGGCGGGTGACGGGGTGCTTTTTGTAGAACGAGCCAACGAGTTTAATTTAACAGTTAGTCTAAGCGTCTCTGACGCGAAGGCATAGGGAAACCGAGTCTGAATAGGGCGCGTCCCGTAAGGGGTACTGTTGGGTTAAGACCCGAAGCCAAGGCGAGCTTACCATGGCCAGGTTGAATCCCTCCGAAAGGAGGGAAGAGGACCGAACCGGTTGACTGTGCAAAATCTTCGGATGAGCCGTGGTAAGAAGTGAAAAGCTAATCGAGCTTGGTAATAGCTGGTTCTCTCCGATATAACTTTAGGGTTAGCGTCCTGCGTTAGTAGTTCTGGAGGTAGAGCACTGAAAGAAATTCCGTGGCGAAAGTCAGGTATTTCTATCAAACTCCGAATGCCGGGACTATTGCAGGGCAGTAAGACTACGGGCGCTAAGGTCCGTGGTCGTAAGGGGGAAAGCCCATGATCCCAGTCTAAGGTCCCCAAATCAGGCTAAGTGCAAAACAAGGAAGTGAGATTCCTCTGATAGCTAGGAGGTTAGCTCAGAAGCAGCTATCCTTTAAAAAGTGCGTAACAGCTTACTAGCTAAGGAGTTTTGCGCCGTAGATTCACGGGGCTCAAGCCTGATACCGAAGACGGGGGTGCGCCACCTTCGGGTGGTGCGCGGTAGGAGAGCGTTCCCATCGCAGCGAAGCAGAACCGTGAGGTTCTGTGGAGCGTTGGGAAGTGAGAATGTTGGCATGAGTAACCACAATGCGGGTGAGATCCCCGCACACCGAAAATCCAAGGGTTCCTTGACAATGGTGATCAGTCAAGGGTTAGTCGGGCCTAAGGCACAGCCGAGAGGCGCAGCCGATGGACATATGGTTAATATTCCATAACTTCCGTTTATTGCCGAAAAAATGACGGAGCTTAGTAATTTGGGCGGGTTATTGGATTCCCGTAGACAATTTGATTGCGAAGCGCAAGCCTAGTGAAAGAATTGGCTAGATGTTCTGGTTCGCCAGGATAGATTCAAACCAGCAAGCTTCCCAGAAAAACTTTTTTAGGGTTATCAATAAAGGGGAACCGTACCGGAAACCGACACAGGTGGATTGGCGTTAAATTGCCAAGGTGAACGGATGAAAGTTCGTGAAGGAACTAGGCAAACAAATAGGCGTAACTTCGGGATATGCCTTTCCCCTATAGCAATATAGGGGACGCAGCGAAGGATTCTCAGGCGACTGTTTACCAAAAACACAGGTCCCTGCTTAACTCGTAAGAGGATATATAGGGGCTGAGACCTGACCAGTGCCCGTGTGTTAAAGCTGGGGGTGGATTTGATCGCAAGATTGGATCTGCTTACCGGTCTAAGCTACGGGTGAACGTCCGCGGTAACTCTGACCGTGTTAAAGTAGCGTAGTCCCTTGTCGCGTAAGTTGCGACCCGCATGAAAGGTATAACGATCTGAGAACTGTCTCCACGAATTATCCGGTGAAAATGTAATGTAAGTGAAGATACTTACTACCTGCGGTTAGACGGAAAGACCCCGGAAGCTTTACTGTAGGGTGATATTGGATTCTGAATTTTAATGCGTAGAGTAGTGGTGAGGATTTGAGGTTGCCCTCTCGGGGGTGGCTGATCCGACGATGAAACAACCATCTTTAATATTCATTATCCTAATACGAGAGTTGACAGTGTCACTTGGGCAGTTTAAGTGGGGCGCTTGCCTCCTAAAATGTAACGGAGGCGTTTAAAGGTCGGCTAAGTACGGATGGAAATCGTACATGTTGGGTAAAGCCATAAGCCGGCTTAACTGCAAGACGGGTATGTCGCGCAGGTGCGAAAGCAGAACTTAGTGAACCGATGCTGGTTATTAGAATCGGCAGAGATCATCAAACAAAAGTTACTCCGGGGATAACAGGCTAGTACGACCCACGAGTCCATATCAACGGTCGTGTTCGGCACCTCGATGTCGGCTCATCATAGCGCGGGGGTGGAGAAGCTCCCAAGCGTCCGGCTGTTCGCCGGTTAAAATGGTACGTGAGCTGGGTTCAGACCGTCGCGAGACAGGTCGGTCCCTATCTACCGCAGGCGAATGAGTCTTGAGGAGAGTCGACCCTAGTACGAGAGGACCGGGTTGAACTGACCTCTGGTGTACCAGTTGTTCCGCCAGGAGCATTGCTGGGTAGCTAAGTCGGGAAAGGATAAGAGCTGAAAGCATCTAAGCTCGAAGCCTCCTCCAAGATGAGGGCTCTTAGCTTCCTCCAAGATCAGGAGGTTGATAGGCTGCAGGTGTAAGCCCAGTAATGGGTTCAGCCAAGCAGTACTAATAAGCGATCAAAACGCCTTGGTTAGCAATTAATGACTTTAATTGACCAATGTGGTAAATTAAATCAGTAAGTTATAGAAACAAGTCTTGGATCAGTAAATAACTAAACAATTTCAAACAATACGCAATTGCGTGTATTGTAAGGAAGCTATGCTGAGAGTGCTCCACCTGTTCCCATACCGACCACAGAAGTGAAATCTCTCAAGGCCGATGATAGTCGCAAGGCGAAAGTAGGTAGCTTTCTTACAATGTACGCAATTTTTTTGTTGGCCAAAAACGGTAATGTCCGTTTTTTTCGGTTACAATATGTCTTTTTGACAAATGAACGCAATACATACAATGTTATGATCGGTGGTAGTCATGATCGAGATGGTTACGGAGTTTTTGTTGAGGCAAATCAACCTTTCATCGGGATTCTGGTATCCGGGATTTTCCGACCTTGTGGAAAGATTGCGTCAACGCCGGCATCGTGATTTCCATTTCAAAAATAACGGCTCGGGTATCGCTTGTGACGAATGTGGGAGAGCGACATTCCTCAGATATATGGCGTTGCTCGACATCGCCCCCGAGGAGTTGTCGGGCAAGAGGGTATTGGACGCGGGTTGCGGGCCTTGGGCGGAATTTGCCGCGTTTTGCATTGCACATGGAATTGCCGATGTTTATGGCTGCGATATCAACCTCAGCGCAGAGGTTATGCGCCGCTATCCGGGCAAGGTGTATAGGGCCGATTATCATGACACGCCTGATTGTATCGGCTTTGACTATATATTGTGCCTTGCGTCGTGCGATTTGAATGATGGTTGCGAATCGATAGAAAGTTTTTTGCGTATTCTCAATCCCGGCGGCGAGATCAGGATATATCCTGTTCACGCGGCACCAATAATGAGTCTTGGGAAATCCCAAAACGATGCTTGGCTGGAAATGTTGGGATCTTTAAAAGTGAAATTGGAGTTCAGGGTGACCGAAGTTACCACCGAACTTTATCCAGATATATGCGAGGTCCTTATAATCAGGCACTCTCGCTGATCGGCCCGAGGTTAATCCAAGGGCTGGTTTTTGTAAATATTATAAGCGGCTTTAGCAAACAAAAAACCGCCTTGATCGCTCAAGCGCGGCTTTTTTGTTAATTATTAGAAATCGCCGTCGGCTTCGTCGTCACGATCGTCGCTGGTGCCGTCCTCGTCGATCTGAATCGATTCGTCGTCATCATCCGCTTGATCGTCGTCGATAACATTGTCGTCGTAATTATCCGTTTCCTGTGAGTCGATGGCTGTTTTGATTGTATCGTCTATCATTATTACTTTTCGCTTGGGGCGGCTTGCTCCGCCCGTTTACGAAATTAAAAAACAAGAAAGATATCTCCGGTATTCGTTTTGTGTGCGCATTCCCGGATTATCCCGACCTTTAGTTGTTGTCAAAGAATTGTTTTAAAAATTAAATTTTTTTAAACCTCGGACAGTTTTATTTTTCGCGCTTCCAAGTTTGATTTTGTTTAAAATTTTTAAAACAATTCTTCACACATTTTCTTATATTAATTATTTACAAACCTTTGTCAATAGGTAGGATTGTTGAGTTATCCACAGAAATCAGCTTTAAAAATTTCATACTATTTTTTTGATAAAAAAATAGTGACATTGTGCGTCGAATAGTAAAATAAAATTGCCGATAAGCGCATTTGGATATTCTTTCTTATTTGTGGCCGCAGTACGCCACCGGTGTTTTTTTGCCACAGGCTGGCAAAATTGCTACGATTTGTTATATTTCAATATTATGCAGTCTTCATTACTAAGAAGCGTTGCTCCGTTGTTGTTGTTCGTGGCTGCCGCAGTCTTTGTCGCGGTTTTGAACATACCGTTTTTAAACTCCGGATTAAAAAACGGGGTGTATTCGGTTGTCGGTCCGGCGCAGCAAAATGTTTGGTTTGCGGGAGCGCAGGTGAGCGGTTTCTTTGCGTCATTGGTGCGGATTAATTCCACATCCAGAGAAAACGAGCAATTAAAAGGGAAAATCAATGAACTTATTGCCATGAACGCTCAGGCTCAGATTTTGAAAAAAGAAAATGATTATTTACGCCAGGGATTAAACATGGAACTTGGAAAGGATTTTGACCTGAAGCTTGCCGATATTATCGCTAAAAATATTGCCGACGACAGCTTGATTATTAATAAAGGGGCAAAGGATCTGGTACAAACCGGAATGTCGGTGATAACGTCAGATAAGGCGGTGGTGGGGAGGATCTCCAAGGTGTACGATGATTTTTCAGAGGTTGAGCTTATTACCGGCAAAAAGTTTTCTTTCGATGCCAAGATCGGCGATGATATGGTGGATTGTTTGGTTAAGGGGCGGGGCGGGATGAACGCGGTTGTGGATCTGGTTCCCAAAGATAAGGAATTAAAGGCGGGCGCGGCAGTTGTTACCGGTCAGTTGGGTGGTATTTTCCCCGCGGGGTTAGTGATTGGAACCATAAAAGACGTTGACAGCAACGATGTCGGCACTTTTCAAACGGCCGCCATTTCGCTTGCGTTCGACATTAATATCGCCAGCCGCGTGTTCATCGCGAATTCAAAATATACGCCCGACTTGGAAAAGATGATCTCGGCGCAAAATATTTTAAAAAAATGAACAAGAAGGACCTTGCAATAATTGCCGCGTTGGGGTTTATGGGTATTATACAGGTTAGTTTTGCGCCTTATTTGGCGATGCCATGGGAATGGTTGTCGTGGGTAAACCTGGTAGATGCGGCGGTCGTATTGATTGCTTTGTTTGAGAAGCGGAGAAACAAAATGAGCTGGGTTGCCGCATTTTGGGGAGGCATTTTTTTGGATATGTATTCTGTCCGCTTTTTTGGCTTCTGGACGTTGATCCTTATAGGTGTGGTCGCTTTTGTTAAGGTTATATTGAAGAAATATGTTCAACTTCCTTCGTTTTGGTAGGGGTGATAAAGGGCGGGTGGTTTTGGACCGCCGTGCCGACATCGAGCCTCATGAGATCTTTTACGACCGGATCGCAAAGATACACGAGGATAAATTCGACATTGAAGAAAAGAGGTTCGAGATTTCGTTATCGCAAAAAAGCTTGCGGTTTCCTTTTGTTTTGGCGTGTGTGTTTTTTTTGGTTACGGCACTGCGCGTTGCCTCGCTGCAGATCGTCGAAGGCAAGGAATACGGGGCGCAGGCGGCACAAAATAAGTATTTATTCCATAAGGTGCAATCGGACAGGGGTATTATTTATGATAATAATTTCAATCCGTTGGTGGAGAATCAATCAACTTTCGATCTTGAGTGCGTAAAGTCAAAGATGCCGGATGACGTTACCGCGAGAAAAATGATGATTGCCAGCCTTGCTGTGGCAGTGAATGCGGATGCCGATGAAATAAGCCGGGTTATCGATAGCGGAAAAAATCCGATTGTCGATAATTTGGGCCACCAATCGCTTATTGTCCTTGAAGCCCGGATCGCGGATTTTCCCGGATGCATGATTACACAGAGGGCAATCCGTAATTACACCAAGGATGCCGGATTATCCCATTTACTTGGATACATGGGAAAGATCGAGCCCGACGAATGGAAATCGGCAGCCGACAATTATTCAATAAACGATTACATCGGCCGGTCAGGATTGGAAAAATCTTATGAAAATGTTTTGCGTAAAAACCCCGGAGAATTAAGGATCGAGCGCGATGCTAAAGGCAATATAGTTTCGCAGGATGTGGCGGTGAGCCCGGAATCGGGCGATAGCGTGCAATTGTGGCTTGACATAGAATTGCAAAAAAAACTTCAAAATTCTTTGAAAGGGCAGCTGGAAAAACTTGGCTTGAAAAAGGGTTCCGCGGTAGCGTTGGATCCCAAGACCGGCGGAGTGCTGGCGATGGTATCGTTTCCCGATTACGATAATAATGTATTTTCCGCGGGCAGTTTTGAACAGGTACAGGGGCTGTTTGAAGACAAGAACAACCCGCTTTTCAACCGGGTGATCTCGGGCAGGTATCTTACGGGGTCAACGATCAAGCCTCTCGAAGCGGCGGCGGCTTTGCAGGAAAAATTGATCGATCCGGACAAGGATATCAATTGCCAAGGCAAGCTGGTGGTGCAGAATCAATATAATCCGGAGATTGTTTACACATACAACGATAACCACGTCCACGGGCCGACCAATATGTACAAAGCGATCGCCGAGTCATGTAACGCGTATTTCCAGACAATCGGGGGCGGTTACGGAAATCAGCAGGGATTGGGGCCATCGGGTATTAAGAAATACCTGGAATTGTTCGGCTGGGGCGAGATTACGGGGGTGGACTTGCCGGGAGAGGTGGGCGGTTTTATTCCCGATAAAGTTTGGAAGAAAGAAAAATTCAGCGGTACCCAGGATCAATCGTGGGGCGACGGAGATACCTATAATCTGGCGATTGGCCAAGGTTTTATTGGCATCACTCCTCTGGAAGTTGCCAACGCCTATGCCGCGATCGCCAATGGCGGCGTCCTTTATAAACCGCAAATGGTAAAAAGCATCGTTGAAGGCGATCATAAAGTGATCGAAGAGAAAAAATCTCAAATTTTGAAGGAAAATTTCATCGACAAAAAAAACCTCGAAATTATCAGAGTGGGGATGCGCCATGGCGTCAATGGCGCGAATGCGCCACTGGCTTCCGCGCTGACGTTGAATTCATTGCCGGTGGATATCGCGGCAAAAACAGGTACGGCGCAGCTCCGCAAGGGCGCCGACGGCAAGGACCTGTCAAATGCCTGGGTGGGCGCGTTCGCGCCCTACGACGATCCGAAGATCGTATTGGTAGTGATGGCCGAGGATGTCCATGAAGGCACTGTGGCGGTTTTGCCGGTGGCAAAAGAGGTTTTGGGATGGTATTTCGAAGCCAAGGACGAAAATGGAGTACGGCTTTCGGAAATACCGGCTGGCAATACCGAAGAAGCCACGACTACGGTTGACCTGCCTTTGGCCGCGCCGGCGGGCGGTGATGGCGCCATGATCGTGCCGGGTAATGCCGCCGACATAATTCCCTTACTTGATCTTGATGGCGGCCTGGAGCCGGCAAAACCGGAACAACCATTTATTCCCAATTAAAGTAAAGTTTATCTTTAAAGAGATGTTGCAGTGTGAGTATTAAAAAACGCCAATCACTTGGGTTGAAAATGAGTATAAAGGCGGAGTAAAGATATCCGCCTTTATTTGGGAACGAGTACGTCTCTTTCCAGATTAGTGGCCGATCATTAAGATGTATCGGTTGCCCATTTTTGTAACCATGGCCTTAAAGTTGCCATGGCGTTGGATGTTCTCGTCGATTTTTGATGCAACCTCCGGCGTTACGGGGAAAATGGTCGGGCTTCTCATGACGACTTTTAATTCCATCATGAAAATACAATAATACAAAATTATTCGTAAGTCAAGGTTGGCGGCGGATCGAATTTGTAGTATGATACATAAATAACTTTTGACCTTTAACCATTAACAATTAACAATTAACGATATCGCTTTTTTATATTCCGTTAAAAGTTAATGGTAAATAGTTAATAGTTTTTTATTTTATGGCCAATATCGAAGAACTTAGAAATGCCCGGTTAATGAAGCTTGATGCCATCCAAAAGGCGGGTATTTGGGCTTATCCGGTGGGGACAAAGCGGACGCATACGGTCAGTGACGCGTTTTTGGGATGGGATGACTTGGCGAGAGACGAGAAAGAAATTGTGATCGCGGGACGGATGAAATCGATGCGCGGGCATGGCGGTTTGACTTTTGTTGATGTTCAAGATGGCACGGGCAAGATGCAGGCTTTTTTCAAAAAAGACGGGCTGGGCGAGAAATCGTACCAATTTTTTTGCGATAATTTTGATATCGGAGATTTTGTGGAAGTTCGCGGTATTCTTTTTGTTACCAAGCGCGGCGAAAAAACCATTGATGTTCGCGGTTATAAAATGCTTTCAAAAAGCCTTTTGCCACTGCCGGAAAAATGGCATGGCTTGCAGGATGTCGAGGAGCGTTATCGCAAGCGTTACCTGGATTTGATATTCAACGACGAAGTGAAGCAAAAATTCATTATCCGCACCAAGATCATCAAAGCGATCCGGGATTTTTTGGATGAGCGCGGTTTCATGGAAGTGGAAACACCGACTTTGCAGACTATTTATGGCGGCGCTACGGCCAAGCCGTTTATGACGCATTTGAATGCCTACGATATGGACGTATTTTTGCGCATCGCTCCGGAGCTGTTTTTGAAGCGCCTTCTTGTGGGCGGGTTTGAAAAGGTTTACGAGATCGGCAAATGTTTCCGCAATGAGGGCGTGGATAAGCAGCACAATCCTGATTTTACGATGCTCGAATTTTATTGGTCTTACGCCTGCTATAAGGATTTAATGAAATTGACCGAGGAGCTTTTCGACCGTATTTTACAATCGGTTTTGGGTAAGAGCAAATTGGAATATCAAGGTAAGGAAATTGATTTTACTACGCCCTGGCCGCGGATCGAATTTAATGAATTGTTGAAGAAATGCGCTAAAATCGATTATTGGGAATTGAACCGCGACGGACTGGCCGCCAAGGCAAAAGAGTTGGGTGTCCAGATCGATAAGGGCGCGGGCAAGGCCGAGATTGCCGACGAGATATATAAAAAATATTGCCGTCCGTTGATTATCCAGCCGACATTCTTGATCCATTATCCGGTGGAATGCAAGCCTTTGGCAAAACAATTGGCGCAAGGTTCCGAAATTCTTGCCAATTTCCAGCTTATCGTGAATGGTTTTGAAGTTGTGAACGCGTTTTCCGAGCAAAACGATCCGATCGAGCAAAATAATCGTTTCAAGGAGCAGGAAGCAATGTTTGAGCAAGGTTTTGAGGAAGCCCAGCGTACCGATGCCGATTTTGTGGAGGCGCTTGAATACGGGATGCCGCCCGCGGCCGGTTTTGGCATGGGGATCGACCGTTTGGTGGCGCTGTTGACCGATTCCAACGCGTTGCGGGAGATCATTCTGTTCCCGATCATGAAACCCCGCGTCGAACCCAAATCGGTAGATTTAAACTCGCGCAAAGAAAAGGGTAGTTAGTTGAATCGCGACACGTAGAATCGTTGAATCGTAGATCGAATACGAATTTAAAATCAACGTTTCAACGATTCAATGATTCGGTGTTTCAATATTAAATTAAATTTATGTTAGACATTAAATTCATTCGTCAAAATCCGGTCATCGTTAAAGATGCTTGTCAAAAGAAAAATATCAAATGCGATATCGACAAGCTTCTTGATGTTGATTCCAAAAGGCTGAAACTGAAGCAAGATCTGGAAGCGATCGCGGCGGAGAAAAACAAGGCTTCGAAAGCGATTCCGCAGGCAAAAGATGCATCCGAGCGGGACGCGATCATCAACGCGATGAAGGCACTGGATGAGAACGTGGGAAACATGGAGAAAAAATCCAAAGAACTTGAATCGGCTTTTGAAGAAATGATGATGGGAGTCCCGAATATTCCGTCGGACGATTCTCCGGTTGCTTCGGATGAATCCGGCAATGTGGTGGCTTTGACCTGGGGAGAGCCCAAGAAGTTTGATTTTCCGGTAAAGGATCATATTCAGATCGGTAAAGACTTGGATCTTATCGATATTGAAGCGGGCGTCAAGGCCGGCGGTTTTCGCGGTTATTATTTGAAAAACGAGGCAGTGTTTCTTCATTTCGCGATTTTTATGCACGCGCTGAATAAGATGCGCGAAAAAGGATTTGTAATGTTTGTGCCGCCCACGATCCTGCGCGAATTCGCGTTTATCGGAAGCGGACATTTTCCCGCCAGCAAAGATGAGGTTTATCAAATCGGCAATCCCGGCAAGCTTGAAAGCGGGGAGGAGGTAAAAGAACCGCTTTATCTTACCGGAACCGCCGAATGCGCTTTGCTTGCTTATCAAGCCGGCCAGATTTTGAACGAAAAAGATTTGCCCGTCAAAATGTGCGGTATTTCCCAGTGCTATCGTTCCGAAGTGGGAAGCTATGGCAAGGATGCCAAAGGTTTGTACCGGGTGCATGAGTTTATGAAAGTTGAGCAGGTGGTCATTTGCAAAAACGATATTGAAGAATCATCCAAATGGCTGGAAACGATGCGCGAAATTTCCCAGGAAATTTTAAAGGAATTGGAATTGCCGCACCGGGTTCTGAGTATTTGCACTGGGGACATGGGAGCGGGAAAATACAAAATGTATGATATCGAAACCTGGATGCCGAGCCGCGATTCTTACGGTGAAACCCATTCCGATTCCAACCTCACTGATTGGCAGGCGCGCCGGTTAAGCACCCGCTATCGCGATAAAGAAGGCAATATTAAATATCCGCACATGCTGAACAACACTGTGGTGGCCAGCCCCCGCTTATTGATCGCGATATTGGAAAATAACCAGCAGGCCGATGGCAGCGTTGTCATACCTAAGATTTTGCAGCCGTTCATGGGAGGAATGTCCAAGATTGAAAAAAAAGAAAGGTAATATGAAAAAAGTATTGGTTTTCGGAACGTTCGACGGCTTGCACTTGGGACACGTTAATTTTTTCGAACAGGCAAAAAAACTCGGCGATCGGTTGATCGCCGTTGTGGCTCGCGATATGACGGTGAACGACGTGAAAGGCCATTTTCCCAAGCGCAGCGAGTTGTTGAGGCTTAAGGCGGTCAAGCAGTGTAAACTGGTGGACGAAACAATGCTTGGGAATATTGGGGATCCGTACGAGGTGATCAAAAAAATAAATCCCGATATCATCGCGCTCGGTTATGATCAGCGGACATTCACGAATGGTTTGGATTCAGAGTTGAAAAAATCCGGCAATGTGGCGCAAATCGTCCGGTTGAAACCATTCAAGCCGGAAATATGCCACTCGTCAATAATAAAAAAGGCGGGCGGCTCATGCTAGGCTATGATTTTAAGCCCTTCAAGAGATGCCCAGCCGATCGCGGGAAGGATCACTAAAGCGTATAGAAATACATTTATGAAAAAAACCGCCAAGTCCCTCCAAATATGTCCAGAAATATTGAATGCGTCGTGAAATACACGGTAGGGAATACAGAGAGCGTCGAGGCTATTGCATACCCATTTTTCTAAAAAACCAGAATATTCGCGATGGCCGAATAATACTGATTTAATTGCGGTTCCCAATAGTAACACGGCGAGCCCGGTTGCTATCCATATCGGTTCTATGGCTATCATAATATCTGCAATATTTTAACATATTTTTTAAAAAAAGCAAGGTTTTTTAAATTACCTTTTTGCCACTGTTCCGATCATTATTTTAAAAAAATGGAAAAACAAGACGCTTGTATATTAAAATAATCTTGGATAAATCAAGATTATATGAGGATGCTATTTTTTTTATCGATGGTTGCGTTCCCATTCAAGATATTTTTCCTCGGTATCGGGGAAAGTTGTCCAGCCGTAACCATATGCTTCTATAATGTTTTTTTCGTGCTCTTCGGGCGGATGCCGCAAAGTATGCACGAGAAGAACGATTATCAGCAGGACGTAACCGACAATAATAAATACCATTACGGTCAAAGTGTTCCATAGCGCGTTCCATAGCCATAACAAAAGAGCTTCTATCATCCAGTCACCAACTTAAAAATATAATAAAAACGATAATTGTCAAGATGGAAGAACAAAAAATTATCATTGGCGGGTTGCGTATAAATTATAGAAGTTTCGGTCAAGGCCGGCCGGTTTTGGTGTTGCATGGGTGGGGCGGGAAATCGGATTCGTGGATTGCGGTAAGCGAGATCCTTGCTGAAAGCGGTTATCAAGTGATCGCGCCCGACCTTCCCGGTTTTGGTAAAAGCGGGGATCCGAATGTCCCGTGGATAACGGATGATTATTTAAAATTTGCGGAAGATTTTGTGGCGGAATTGAAATTGGATAAGTTTTGTTTGGTGGGGCATTCGTTTGGAGGCGGCCTTGCGGCAATGTATGCTTCGGAACATAGCGATAAAGTTAAAAGATTGATTTTGTGCGACGCCGCGATCATTCGGGCGCAGCGTTTGAATTGGAGGCAAAAATTTGTCCAACAATGCGCCGTTACCCTGGTTCACGTTAAGCCGTGGGCCAAATCCTATGGTTTGATGGCGCCGTCGATGGTCAAGGTATGCAGCCGTTTTTTTTATAGATTTGCTGGGGTGCGCGATTATCAGGATGCCAGCCCCATAATGAAACAAACCTTTAAAAACATAATCAAGGATGATTTGCGGAGGTTTGCGCGCAGAATATCCGTTCCGACGCTGATCGTTTGGGGTAAAGAGGACAAAAGCACCCCTGTTGACGATGCTTACGCGCTAAATAAGATTATTGATAGCTCGAAGCTGGAGATTATTAACGGTTGCGGCCATAATCCGCACCGTACCCATGCGTCACGGTTGTCCCTGATAATCAGCGGTTTTTTTAAATAACAAATTATAATTCAATGGAAACTTGGGCAACTCCTTATTTGATACCGTATTTATCGTTGTTTTTGCTTTGGATGCTTGGCGCGAACCGGCAGATTTTGTTTTGGTTGTATTTGTGGCAATTGAAAGAATACCATGTGGGCCGTTTTTTGGCGCATTTCGAGACCGCCAAAGGCAAGAGTTTGTTTTCCAACCCGTTGTTTGCCGCAAAGATAGTGGCGCTAGCTTTCAGTGTCGTTTATTTTTATTTTTATAATAAAATCTTGCTGTCCATTGCTATAATTTTTACGATATTTTTGATACAAGCGGTTTACTCGCTATTCGGTATTTTAAAGATGAATTTACTGCGTCCCGTTATTACTAAAAAATCACTGTTATTAATCGTTGCGTGCCATATTTTTATTTTTAGCGCCGGAGTATTGGTTCATAATACTTTTTTGGGAGAAATGAGCTTGCCGGATTTTGTCATGTCGGCGCTTTTTCTGCTGGTTATCGATATCCTGTTGCCGGCGGCGGTTGCGCTCATCGTGCTGTCGCTCCAGCCGTTTACGATCAGGGAAAAGAATAAGATTCTAAATCGGGCCGCTGCGGTTATCGCGGGTCGTTCCGACCTGGTCACGATTGGCATTGCCGGCAGTTACGGCAAGAGCGTAACAAAGGAATTGCTGGCGCTGCTTTTGTCAAAAAAGTTTAAGGTTTTAAAAACCAAGGCGAACCAGAACACGGAGATCGGAGTTTCAACTGCCGTGATTAACGAATTAAAGGCGGAGCATCAAATTTTTGTGTGCGAGATCGGCGCGGTGCATAAGGGCAGGATCGCTCAAGTGGCCGGTATAGTTAAGCCTAAGATCGGCATATTGACCGGGATCAACCAGCAGCATCTGGGAGTTTTTGGCAGCCAAAAAAATGTGGTTGATGCGAAGTTCGAGATATTGGACGCGCTGCCTCAAGCGGGAACCGCGGTATTGAACTGGAACAGCGCGATGGTGCGCGACAATTTTGAAGGTCGCAAGCCCGCGATCAAGGCGGAAAACATTATTCTGGCTGGAAAGGATATGCTCGCCAGCGAAATTACCGCCACTGTCGGCGGCCTGTCTTTTGTCGTTAATTATAAAGGCGAAAAAATATCACTGAACACAAACGCGAAGGGTGGTTTCATGAGTGAACCGATATTGCTGGCGGTTGCGGGAGCATTGGCCGCGGGAATGGATTTGAACGAGATCGGCGCAGCTATAAACAAGTTGGATTTCAAGCCATTCAATATCGGTTCGGAACAAAATTCGCTGGGAATGAATGTTTTAAGTTCTACCTATTCGGCCAATCCCGATGGAGTTTTGAGTCATCTGGACTATTTAAAGTTGTTGCCCGGGAAAAAGGCGGTGATCATGCCTTGCCTGATCGAACTGGGGAAGACATCAAAAAATGTGCATTTTGAGATCGGGAAAAAGATCGCGACAGTTTGCGATATTGCGATAATTACTACCGCTGACCGCTTTGATCAGATAAAAAAAGGAGCACTCGATGGCGGAATGAAGGCACAAGATATTGTATTATCCGAAAAACCCGTGCCTATCGTTGAATTATTGAAAAAACGCTTGGGTGCGGGAGACGCGATTCTGCTTGAGGGCAGAATGTCTCAATCGATTATCGATTGTGTAAAAAAATAAAGCGTTTTTGATGTCGTCCGGAATTATGTTCCGGCCGCATCGCCACGCCTTTTGAAGTTTTTGCAATAGTTACCAGAGTCCCGCCAATTGTCCTAATGTTTTGAGTAAATCACCTCCTTTCTGAACGGTTTCGCCGGCGGCGTTTGCGGCCGCGGCGATATATCCTTTTGTCTCGTTCGCCTGAGTTCCAACTGAGCTTGCCAGTCCTCCGACGGAATCCCGGGTCGATGCGGTGGCGTCACAGGGGAAATTATCCAATCGGAATTGTAGTTTTTCGGCTTGGTCGCGATAATCGTCTCTTTCGATTGTCGTGTTTTCCAGTGCCGATGTTAAACGCACATTATCTACGCGCTTACTATAGTCGTCGATGCTTACCAAGAAAATCAGCGCGATTGCCAATAAAAACAATATCCATGGTGTTTTACTCAATTCTACCACCGGTATTGTAATGACATTTTTGTTAGATCCTGTCAACGTTAGTGCGGGTTTGTAAATTAAAAGGCGAGGTTAAAAGGGTGATTATCCGCCTTTCTTCCTCGCAACCGTTTTCCAAATTATTTCCAATATTTTTTTTGCCAATGCCATGACTTTGCCGGTGGCAAATTTTTGAACTCTAATTCTTTTTGCCAATGCCATGACTTTGCCGGTGGCAAATTTTTGCACTGCTGGATCTTTGGCGATCTCAGCGAACCGTCCGAGTCTTGCGGCATTTTGCAGAATCATGTGGTTGGCGATCTCGGCGGAAGCGCTTGTTATTTCAGGGCCGTACTGGATAGCCAGTTTTGCCGCAATGATGCCGGTTGTAATTTTTTTACCTGGCAATATCAGCAGTGGAATAACTATATAGATGATATCCTTGCTGATCCGGATCGCAAGATCTTTCTTGCATTCGATCCCTTTTTTATGGAACTCTTCCTGGATTTTTGCCGAAAGTAATTCGGATTGCTGTCTGATTTCTTCCGCGATCGGCGGATCGATTTCGGTTAGTTCGTCCTTTTTAAACACGGAATTGCCGGTTTTATCGAGCCGGTATTTCACCGGAACATTTTTATGTCTAAGCATAAGAATACTTATACATTATACAACAAAATGCATTAATGTCAATGAATTGAGATTAAATTGGATGCGTACTATCATTAATAATTAAACGATCATGAAAAATCCGTTCCGACCGATATCCATATCTTTGTCGCCCAATACCCAAGCCGATGACGTTAAATTGGCGTTTTTGCTGTTGTTTAAAAAGAGTATTTGGAAAGTTGGCGACGCCGTTAGCGGACTAGAGGAAAATTTCAAAAAGTATGAAGGCGTTAAGTACGCGTATTCGTTTAACAGCGGCCGCTCTTCGCTGATGGCAATAATGGAAGGTTTGGGGTTGCCGGAAGGCTCGCAGGTGCTTTTGCAGGCGTTCACGTGCAATGCCGCGGCCAATCCGATCCTCTGGGCGGGGCTTGAGCCGGTGTTTGTGGATTGCGATCAAAACTATAATTTGTCCGTTGATGATTTAAAGAAAAAAATCACGCAAAAATCGCGCGCGGTAATGGTGCAGCATACGTTTGGCCTACCCGCGGATATGGATGAGATCCAAAAAATTTGCGATGAAAATAATCTGGTATTGATCGAGGATTGTGCGCACTCGCTGGGCGCGGAATATAAAGGCAGGAGAGTCGGAACCTTTGGCAAAGCCGCGTTTTTTTCTTTCGGCCGGGACAAGATGATTTCATGCGTTTACGGTGGAATGGCCGTGACCGATGACGAGCATCTGGCAAAGAAAATTGCGGTATTCCAAGAAGAGGCGGGTTATCCGGGCAATGGCTGGGTGTTGCAACAATTATTGCACCCGGTCTTGATGAATTGGTTTATCCTGCCCACTTATTCAATTATCGGCAAATATAAGCTGGTGGCTTTGCAGTGGTTTCATGTCCTATCTAAAGCCATTCATTGGAAAGAAAAGCGTGGCTTAAAACCCGATTATTTTCCGAAGCGCTTGCCGAATGCCTTGGCGATTTTGGCGCAAAATCAATTCAATAAGCTGGAAAGATTCAACAATCATCGCCGGGAAATCGCCGAATTATATTACAGAGAATTAAAAAAAATCAATTTTGTCATGCCGTCAAATCCGAACAACAGAAGCCAAGTTTTTTTGAGGTTTGCGATACGGCACAATGACGCGGCCAAAATAATAAAAAAATCCTGGCAAAGGAATTTATTGATCGGTGATTGGTACCGCACCCCGGTGGATCCGTTCGACACCAAGACGGAAACCGTGGGTTATAAAAAAGGTAGTTGTCCGAATGCGGAAACATTCGCGGGAAAAATGATCAATTTGCCGACACATATCAATATCGGCGAAATTGAAATTAAAAAAATAGTTAATTTTATTGCCAGTATTAAATAAAATGAATTACATAGGTAAAATAAAATATTTAATTGGGACAGAAAGACATTTTAAAAAAATATTTAAATATTCATCAATTGGATACGGCTTTGTTTGTTTGTTTTTATTGATGGTTGCGGTATGTCAAAATTTGTATACTGCCGGAACCAGTGATTTATTGATATATTCATCTGCTTGGGTTCTGCGATCTTTTTTATTTGTTGTTATTTTGAGTGCGATTTTGATCATATTGACAAAATATGCGATCGCAATGATGGGATATTTGAATAACGATCAAAAAACCGGGTCGCGTAATTTATTTTCGATTCCGAGCGAAGAATTTAAATACACAATGCTGGTAGTGATCGCCGTTTTATTTTATTTAATTTGCACTCTTTCGCTGGAGGCGTTATCGGCAAGTCGTTAATTTAAAGATCGCGATGCCCATGGCTTTGCGTAATAGTAAAATCTGTAAACATGATTCAAGAAATCACGGATAAACAAGAATGGGAAGGATTTTTGGAAAAATGCACCGAAAAGAGTTTTTTGGATTCTTGGGCTTGGGGAGAATTCCAGGTTGGACAGGGGTTTAAGATTTTGAGGCTGGGTGCGGTGGATAACTCGGGCTTGCGGGCAGTAGTTTTAGCGGTTAAAATAAAAGCGAAGAGAGGCACTTATATCCTGATACAGCATGGCCCGAACATAATTGAAAATAGTCCCGGCGATACCAAAAAAATTCTCAATGAATTATTTTTTAGGTTGCGGGAATGGGCAAAAAAGGAATGCGCGAGCTTTATAAGGTGCGCGCCGCTGATGGAGAGATCTCCGGAAAACGTGCTGTTGGTTAAGGAATTGGGGTTTAGGGACGCCCCTATGCATGCCAGTGCCTATGAAGCCACCTGGAAGCTCGATATCACGCCGCCGGAAGATGAATTGATGAGAGGAATGCGCAAGACGACGCGTTACGTTATCCGCCAGGCGCAAAAAAATCCGGATATCACGACGGAGATCAGCACAAATCCGGCCGATATCGCGATTTACCAGGGATTGAACCGCAATGTGGGTGAGCGGCAGAAATTCGCGGCATTTTCCGATGAGTACATAAAAAGGGAATTCGAGATATTTTCGAATGAAAGGCAAGTATCGTTTTTTTTCGGAAAATACAAAAATGAAATAGTGGCCGGATCAATGGTTGTATTTTGGCAAGGGGCCGCGTATTATCACCAGGCCGCTTCCCTGGGGAAATTCGCCAAGTTTTCCATTCCGTATTTGCTGCAGTGGGAAGCCATCAAGGCGGCAAAATCCCGGGGTTGCAAGCTGTATGATTTTTGGGGATATATCAATCCTAGGGCCAATCCAAATCATCCCTGGGCCGGTCCGACACTGTTTAAGATGGGTTTTGGAGGTCGGGATTACGAATATATCAAAACGCAGGATTTGCCGCTGTCGTGGATGTATTGGCCGGTATATTATTTCGAGCACCTGAGGAAATTAAAACGCGGTTTGTAATTTTCAATCTACTGATAATGACTCGCAGAAACTACAAAAAACCACACCGGGCAAAAAAGAAGAAATCCCTGTTCGCCAAAGCGGCGTTTTGGAGGTCGGCATTTTTTGTGGTGGCGATCGGGGGAACGGTTTGGCTGGTTTGTTTCTCACCGGCACTGGAGGTGAAAGAAATAAATGTGGCGGGTACGGAAAAGATAAATGGCGAGGATTGCGCCGATTTTATACAGGAAGAGGTTAATAAGAAAATCGCTTTCTTTGATTCAAAAAGTATTTTGCTTCTAAACCTGGATCAGACAAAAAAGGAATTGATGGAAAAATTCCCACAAATCCAGGATATAAAGATCGAAAGGAAGTTCCCTTCCAAAATATACGCTTCTATCGAGGAGCGGCGTGGCGTGGCGGTTTTTGTGGACGGGAACCAAAAAAAGTACCTGGTTGACAGTGATGGGATTACATTCGAGGAGGTGGGGCAAGATGTTCCTGATCTTGTGCAGATAATAGAAAGCCGCCAACAGGATCTGGCGGTGGGATCGGAGGCAATAAAAAAAGATTTGTTGGTGAATATTTTAAGGATGAAGGGAGATGTGCAATCCGTTGCCCGGATAAGGGTATCGGCGGCGGTGATTGCCACCCCGGAGCGGATTAATTTGCAAACGGACGAGGGGTGGTATATTTATTTCAATCCGATCAAGGATGTCGACAGCCAGCTTTTGAAACTTGGCGCGGTATTGGCGGACGAATCATTTAAAGCCAAGAGGGAAAATCTGGAATACGTCGATATTAGGTTCACAAGAGTCTATTTAAAGGAAAAATCATCAGGTGTTAATTCCGGCGGTAACGCAACGAGTACCGCGGAATAACCGATTAAGGAACAAAAAAACGGCCTTGGCCGTTTTTTTGTTGATCTTTGCTGATCATTCGATGCGGTAGATGAATATCGAATAACCAATCTTTGCCACTGGAGGTTCGTAGGCGTCCAGCCAGTTGTATTTTCCCGTTGGCTGGTCGTAGCCATTGATCGCCTTGGCGCGCTGTCCCATCATTTGGTTGGCGGAAATGGCCAAGTAGCTTCCCGCCGGAATATCCAAATATGATTTATCGCTATTCCAAGCGATATATTTATTCCCCAGATAATAAGCCGGATCGCCACCGCCAAAATAATCAAGATAAATCATGTCGATCGGTTCTTCGATAGGATATGCGCCTTGTAAATCCCTCGGGTAAATAGGCACGGCGCCATGTTTTTCTCCAATTTCGTTGTATTCCTCAAGCCATTGTTTCAGTCGTTTTAAATCCTGGCCCCAGTCAAGGTTGGAATCGACCGCGATTTTGTAACCCTTATCCGGGCCGCCGGCCAGTTCATTGTAATACGCGATGTAATGGGGAAAAATAAATATCGAAGACGCCGCGAAGCACGCTATTATTACGCCAATTGCCGCTTGAACGTTTTGTTTTAATTGTTTGTTGGTAATGGAAGTGACAAATTTTGACAATCCGAAAACCACCAACATATAAGTAAACGCGAACGTGGGCAGGATGTGCCGCAGGCCGATATTAAGGCTGCCGATCAGGCTGGCCGCCCAGTATATGGCCAGAAACACCATCATCGCGAAAATCTCATAATTGTCCCGTATCGATTTTTTAAGCCGCGGTAAAGTTTTTTGCCAGAATTTGTTTTTTATGGAGGAATATCCTAGCCATATCAAAACGATAAATGTCAGGATGTGGAACGCAAGCGGTATTTTTACCAAATAAAGCGTGGTGAAATAATCTAGCCTGCCCTTGGAAGAAACCGCTCCTTCGAAATAGGTTGTGTTCCCGGTTCCGGTGCGGTTGGTTGCCATTTCCAGCCCCAGTAAATATTGCGCCCAGGGCCTCAATAATGGCTGCTGCGCCATGAAAATGTTCACATTCTGCATTGCCTTGGGCAAACTCGTTGTCGCCAGAACCGCTTTCGTATCCTGTAATTGTTTTTCGTATGGATATTTGGCGATATGAAGCGCGTAAACCGGGCCGATGATAAATATTGCGCCCAATGTCGCCGCGGCCGCGGAACGCCAGCAATATTGCCATAATTTTTTTAATTTTTCGGTTCCAAGCAATGCGTAAATTATGGTAATGATGGCAAAAAACGGCACCAGCAATATCAGGGAAAATTTCACCAGCATTGCCAGCCCGAAAGCGATGCCCGCGAAAATGGTATTGGTCCGGTTTGGTTTTTTTAAGAATTCGATCCAGAAATATGTGGCGAAAAGCGCGCCGAAACTCGCGCCCACATCGGTAGTTACCAGGCGGCCATGAGCCATAAAATTGGGGCAAAACGCGAATATTGCCAACAATACCAGTGCCCATTTGCTTCCCATGAGCCTTTTGGCCCAGAAGAACAGGAACGCTCCCATCGCGATCAGTACCGCGATCGGGCCAAGACGCGCGAAAAGCATTATTTTATCCGGATTATTGCCTGCGTGGTACAGGAGCTGGTCGCCGAAGTCGAACTGCGTCCACCACGGATGCGGCGCGGCGTTGTCCCAGTATTTTATGTCGGGAAAATTAAGATTTAAAAACATCAATGGCAATCCGGCCAGGTCTTTGATCAGAGGCGGATGTTCGGGGTTAAGACGGTAATCCTGGTTGTTCCAATAGGAATAACCAGCGCCGATGTGCGCCACTTCGTCAAAGGTGAGCGTGTCGTCCATGATGCTGGCGACGGCGAGCCCGGCCATAATCGATAGCAGGCCGGCGGCAAGAAAATTGGCAATGATATTTTTCATAGTATTGGTTTTTTGGATGTGAATAACGGCTATTGGTTAATATAATAAACCCAGACGAGGCTGTCGGTTTCCATTTTTAGAACGCCGTTGGGAAATTTTTTCTTTAAATTGCCCAAGTCGATGACGCTATTTTCCATAAAAAGCACCAATGCCGGACCGGATGGGTTGATGGAATCCATGTTGCTTGCCCAAAGGTAATTGATTTTTTTATTGTTGGTGTTTTCCAGGGCGATTAATTTTACGGTTTGTACAGGCAGGTCACCACCATACATGACCACATATTTGCCGTAATTATCGGGTGAATCCTTAAGGATTTCGCCCATCGCGACCAGATCATTGGAAAACGATTTGGCGGTTTCGGGATTCGGCGCCCATTGGTAGAAATAGCGGTACACCGGCGATACGCCGGCGTACGCCAGAAAAACAATGGTAGCCGCCGCTAAAATTTTCCTGTTTGTTGTGATCAGTTTTAATTTGCCATAAACATAGATTCCACCCAAAGCCGCCAGGATGTAGACTGCCGGTATTACGCCGATCACGCGCAAAGCGTGGGGCATGCCTTCGTAAGTGAGCGCTCCGGGCATGAGCATTACGCAAAACCATGCAAATAGCGCCAAGTAGGGAAGAGATTCTTTCCAGTTTTTTTGTTTAAGATTGTAAATGCCGGTTTTTATCATCAGAACAAAACCAACAAGGAACAACAAACCGACGGGCCAGAACAATTGCGGATCGCCCGAATAATTATGCCTCATATTCGGGTCTCCGTAGATATTGAACATTGCCAGATGGCGGGCAAGGCTTTCAATGAATGCCAGTCCGGGGTTGGATTGCCCGAACACGGAAATGCCGCCCACGCGGCCGAAAAAATCCTGCATATGTCCCATCAGAAAATATAGTCCGATCGGGAGGGCGGTTAAAAAAGTCGTTATCAACATTAACGCGGACCCTTTTAAAAAGTTTTTTTGGGAATTTTTTTTCCGGCTGGCCAGCCACCAAAAAAACAATACCGCGAACAATATCGCCGGTGCCAGCCGAAACGAGGTGTAGGTGTAAAAACCGACTCCAAACGTCAATCCGGAGGCGATAAACGGCCACCAATTCTTTTTGCGTGTTCCCAAGAAAAGGAAATAGAAACTGTAGGCTAATATCATCGGCAGCATGATCGCGCGGAAATTAATGCGCGAAAAATTGATGTGCCAGAACGATGTGGCCACAAAAAAAGCCGCCAGCAGCGCCAAAGGTTTTTTTCTGAACAATTCCAATGCCAGAAGGTAAGTTCCAAAAACCGTCAAAATACCGATAATTGCCGGCACCAGGCGGAAAGAAAACATCGATACTCCGAAAACGTCGAATGAAAATCGGTCCAGCGCCATAATCAAGCCTTCGCGGCCTTGATTTTCGGGATAAAAGAGTTTGAGCGGTTCATTTATCGCCTGAACGCCGTTCAATGCTTCGTCGGGCCACAATCCCGGCGGGATGGAATCGAGTTTGTAAGTTCTGGTAAATATCGCGACCGCCATTATTGCCAATAGAAGAAGAATGTTTTTTGCAAAAGGGTTTAATTTCATTTTTTAATTTTTAGCCATTTTAATATTATACATTTTTTATAGTCATTTTGGAAATAGTTTGCATTGACAAACGACCGCTTTTTATGATGTAATCCAGGCAGAAACCCAAGAAAGCGATTGTTTGTCACTTTATCGAAAGATAAGCGATTGATCGTTTTCCGGTTTCTAGAAATATGGAGGGTGTATTGTGAAAAAAAGCACAGACTGGATCGTTGTGTCGATCGCCGTACTTGCTCTGTTGTTTTTACCGACACAGATTGCTTCGGCAGAGATTCAAACAATCCAGAATATGTCCACGGGCAAACGGCTCGCCGGAGGTTTGACGGAAGAGGAAAAAGACGTATTTTTGGAGCCATCGGTACGAATCAATGATTCTTCGGGAGTCAGTATCGATAGCTTGATGCCCGGGAGCTTGGCAACTTGGATCGAGCAAGCCATCAATATGGCTCGTAACGATTCGAGGGTTTCCGCCAGTTCGGAGGAGTTCGAGGCGCGCTTCACAAGCAAATTGAAGAGAGCGTCGACAACTGGCAATGCTTCGTAGGCGGTATCGGATCAAGTGATCATGTGGCGCAGGCATCAGTACCAAGATGCCGCGCCACCTTTTATTTAATCCAACATAATACCCTGCCCTTTTAGGGCGGGGATGAATGTTGGCCCGTAATGAGCGGTTTGTCTGGGCCTAGCCGCTAATGCGGCAAGGATAGCGAGTGGAGGCAATGAAGCTTTGGCTTCCCCCGCGAATAGCGGGGAAAACAAACTTTTTCCGTAGCGATAGCGGAGGGAATACCCCGACCGCTCTGCGGCGGGGTAGTTTATTAGAAAGAAAAACCCCCGGCTTTCAGCCGGGGTGTACGTTTGAAGGCAACGCCGTATACTAAAGCCGTCCGGCAGGACGGCTTTAGTAGGAATATGGCCATAAACCACAAACGTACAATACGTACA
>Ga0247841_10001605_pt1 | contig 49564 bp, 51 predicted proteins | sample LaCruzMarch2015__2_FD_192410 | JGI IMG/M metagenome (GOLD analysis project Ga0247841, IMG submission 192410) | Freshwater microbial communities from meromictic Lake La Cruz, Castile-La Mancha, Spain - LaCruzMarch2015_18m | ecosystem: Environmental > Aquatic > Freshwater > Lake | place: Spain... | reverse complement strand
AAACAAAAACTGTCAGTACATAAAGGATTAACAAGAAAAAGAAAGATTAATTTTATTAAATGGTACTTTTATTTAAAGTCCCGTTATCATCAAAAACACCACACATTTTGACTATTATGCCAAAAAATAATAACTACATATATGAATACTTTTGCTAATCATCATGGTTGGGTCGCTTTACAAAGAAACACAATAATTGAGTACCTCAAATCAAGATTAGGTTTGGGGCAGTCGCCAAGAGAAAACCCTATCCCATGGGTTCGAGCAACAGAGTTGAATGATCAGGAAATTGTTGCGCTTCATCAATGGATATTAGATTCAATGTCTGGGAATCCAGGTCTTTCTGCTAATTTCGTCAGTGATTTCAAAAAAACTAAAATAGAAATTAATGAAGACACTGTATTTGCTGATAGAGCGCCATTGAATTTAAGGGCAAAAAAAATTGACTTTGATGATCCAGAATTAACATTAGAAGCATTATCGAAAATGTTATTGATCCAAGAAGATGAAGCGCTTTACAAGCAACTTACCGGAATGGAAAGTTCCGAATACGTTAAGCAATTTACTCGTTTTTTCCGTAATCATCGAAGGGAAATAATCGCATTACTTGGGAAAGAAGTTAACATACAAAGAGTAAATCTTTTTAGTGAAAATGGAATTCAACGTAAATATGAAGTAACTCAAATAGGAGATGATTATCAAACAGGGTTGAGTGTAGTTTCAGCACAACAAACCGGAAGTTCAAGGACCCATCTTCCACGAGAAGGGGGATCTCAAGTAAGAACATCCCTGGTAGAATCTAAGACGAATATAGCAACCGTAAGAAAACCAAATTTAGCCGATATTCTTAATAGGGGGGTAGATCAACCTCCAGCAAATATTATTATAAACGCTATTAGAACAGTGAAAGAATTATTTACCTCAGATACTATATCCCCCAAACAATTAGTGGAGCACAAAGAGAGATTAGCCGCAATTTTTCAAGCGGAGGGAATGACATATAGAGGATTACTTGCAATAAAAAGTATGGATTTAAAATTAGCGGCAAATTTGGGGGGAATTGAACATACTCCAAAAAGCATGACTCCCTTATTATCTCGAAGAGATGTTGCCTTATTAATTGTTTTAGAAATGGTAAGTCAAAATAAACAACCGAAAGAGGTTCGATTATTGCGTCGTGTAATTGGAGAATGGTTTGACAAGATAGAAGAAAAATCTTCTTAGTTACAATATTGAGCCCGAAGTGGGAATCGAACCCACAGTCTAACCCTTACCAAGGGTTTGTTTTACCACTAAACTATTCGGGCTTAATAATTTCGCAAGTCCCGTAGACTCGCTCTTGCGAGGCATGGATGTAAACCATGCGAGCAAGTAAGAGTTCTATCGGGACCACTAAACTATTCGGGCGTTGACAAATTGAATTATAACTTCCAAAAATCATAAGCGCAAGGTAAAATAGTATTGCTATGGTTGAATTTAAAAAACATTTTGGCGTATTACAAAAAATTAGATTATTAAAGCCTGAACATAAATCAGATGCGGAGTTGATAATAACAGTTCCTTCACGTTTTGGAAGAAATCCATTTACGCAAAGCATCACAAGAAATACAGGTGGAGAAAATAGAGTAATAATTGACGATCCAGATATTACTAAACTTGGGAACTGTCTTATATCCGGTAAAGACAAAGTATTGTTATATGGAGAACATCGAAGTGGGAAATCAGAGTGTGCTTGGTTAGCTGCGCAGCGTTATTTGTACGGATTAAAGAATAAAAAATTAGTAGCAGCTATGATAGATTTAGAAGGAGATAGACCTGACCTGTCAAGCGATGATAAAGTTAACGCTTATATTAGAACTAAAGTTGAAGATATTTTGTCATCTGCGAATGTAAAGGAAAAAAATAACATCGGTGTTGTTGTTTTAGATGAAATTAGCGCGTGGGGGGACATAGATCAGGTGGTGCTTTTACTAACAAGATTGGAGAAAGAATTAAGTGTTGATGGTCAAACCATTCCCATCATCGCTACTGTAAGTGGTGAATGGTCAAAAAGAGAAGTTGGCAAACAAAATAATCCATTTAATGTTTGGATGCAAAAACTAGGTTTTACAACTGAACAGATTGCACAATTTTTCCAACAAACATTTCATAATCAAGGTTTTGACTTCAAGGGAAGTCAAGAGTTTAAAAGACGATTATTTACTTGGATGGCGGATCAGTCGGACTATAAAGTTGGAGTTGCTCATAAAATTGGCTTCAATACGTATGGGATATTAGCAACAATGCCGGGTCAACAAATATCATTAGAAGTTTTAAAGTCAAGGGTAGCTGCATCTTTATTAACAAAATTGAGTTAAATTCTTATGATATTACGATGGAAAAAATGGGTACTTTCAATCGATTTGAATGGGGGACGGATTATTCAGCTTAAAAAAGGGAATAGAATAATTTTGGGAAGTTTTGATCGGATTGATGGAAAGGTTGGAAACACTCATCTTTGCTCACCAAACTTTGGTGCCGAAGGAAAAGATTTAAACTTACCCTTTCATGGTTTTGCCAGGCAGGCAACCTGGCAGGTTGCCAAACAGTTTATGGGAACAGTCTGTATTGGCACTATTTTACCTAAAACGTTATTGTATCCTTCGCAATTGAAATTAACCCAGACATTCAGACTTAATGATGTTTTTACCCATATCATAGAAATTACAAATATTGGCAATAAAAAAGTTCCGGTAAACTTAGGAGTACATTATTATTGGGATACTCCAGAAGGCTGGATTGATGCACACATTAATAATGTATATATTAGCGAGTTAATTGAAAATAATAAAATAATAAAATTATCCAATAAATTTGAAATTAATTTTCCTAAACAAAAACCTTTAAATATAGAACAAACTGGGTTTTCAAATGCAGTTCTGTGGACAGGGTTCAAAACAGAAGACAACAAAAAAACTTTTGATCATAAATATTGCTGCATAGAACCGGTCATGGGGATAGGTAATTATTTTGGAAGTGAAAAAAGTATTTTAATACCAGGGCGATCAATTAAAGCAGAGTTTACTATTCAAGCGTAATTCTTATTTAACCTCATAACTTTGTTTGAGATAAAGTTATATCCGTAAAATAAAACCGGTACATAAATCAAATCTCCAAGAAGTGTATTTCGGAAAAAAGGAATCCCCATTAAATAAGCTTGTTCTAATCCTGCAATGGTTTTTGGATACATTGGACCAACAAGCCAAGAACCAAAGTTTGTAATTAGAAAAAAAATAACTGATGCTGCTAAAACAGAGCCAAATACTCGAAGAAAAGACATTTTACGATTTAGCACTGTGCCCAGTAGGGTAATTATTAAGAAACTTCCATATACGAAAACCATGGTGTTATGAAAACCAATAACTGCATCAGTCAAAATCATAATAACTATCGGTAAAAGATAACGGTTAATTCCCTTAAGTTTAGCTCCGGAAAAAAGCGCAATTGCGCCGATTGGGGTTAAGTTAGGTAAATGAGGGAGCAGGCGTGTTGATGCTGCCAACAAAATCATGGCAATAATTATTAAAAAATGTTTTCGTCTTATTGAAATTTCTCGATTTTCCATAGGATTTTATCGTTGGGCATAAGTTTATAACTACCAGCTCCAACTGTTGCCGGTGTACCATTTACATAAAATGCCCAATATTCTTTATCAGTGTCTGATGCTGTGCGATCGCTAATAGTAATTACATAAGCATTAACGCCTTCACCTTTTGTTTCAATTTTAGTTGTTATTTTAAGTAAATCAAGTGCAGTAGTTTCTGTCTTGACTCGAGTGTCTACAGTAATTGGGTCTTTTAACTCAATTGTTTGAGAGACTGGAATATCTGCAATATTTTTAGTGAAAGTATTTAGTTTTTTTTGTGAAGATTGAAGGTAATATAGGAACGAAAATCCCACAACAAGAATGAGGATAGCTAATAAAAACTTTGTTTGATTTTTTTTCATAAACATTACATTCTACTTGATTTTTTAAAAATAAATGTTTATTCTTTTTTGGTTTAATATTTTTTTCTGGTAAATCCTTCAATTTTTAATTGAAGAAGATTTAATAATAGGGAAGATGGGTGTAAATCCCACACTGTGCCGCAGCGGTGTAGTCCGCCTTCGTCAGGTATTGTATCTGACTTCGGCGAGACGCAGTCCGAAGACCGACCAGAATTTCAATGACCCCGAGCAGGGATAATATGGCGTATAGCGAAACAGTAAATCATATTGGCAGTTATTATAATCTTAATGCAGAACGGGCATTTCTTAATCGGCAACTTCAGCAAGGACTTGGTTTTAAACAAGCACATGAATATCTCCTTGATCAACAAGCTCATTTTTTAGAAGAATTTGTGGGTAAAGTTCCTCTCCAGGAACATCGCTACTTTTTTGATAAAAACGAAGGAATGAAAGCCATCGGCATGGTTCGACCTGCGGCCGCGGAATATTGGGATTTGGCAGAAAAATCAGGAGTAAATAGTCGTGAATGGGCTGATGCCGTTGGTTTTTCGTTAATTGATAAAGCGTTTTTAACAAACACAGCCAATATTGCATATTGGATTTCACCACCTTCAATAGGGCTTAAAGGTTTTGGAAATTATGGATTTTTATTTGTTTTTAAAAAAGAAAAAGATGACCAAGTCCAAGTGAAAATTCATCGCTATGAAAAAGAAAATGCCGATCTTGATCAAAGTAATGTCATAATGCAATTTTTATCATCAAAGCACGTTTTAAACGCAATTGACCAGACAGAAGACCCGCTTCGATTTCTTCAACATCCGCTATTAATCATGGGAGTTGGCGGTGTTGAAATATCACAAGATATTACAGAACTTGCAAATTTAAAGCAGGTCAATTTTGTTAGTGATAAAATTGCAGTTCAAAAGACAGACGAATTTCATAAAAGTGTAATCGAACATCCTTTGATAAAAACTTGGATGAGTGATTATGTGCAGAATATGTTAGTAGCATCTGATGATAGAGTTGATATCTATACTCAGAAAGCTGCATTGGCGCGAGCTGAAAAAATTCGAACAGCAATTTATAATCTTGCACAAGACTTACAGAACGAACCTAATTGGGCCGTTTCAAACATCGCATTTGATATGCATATTCCCGAAGAAGCTTCTGCTATTAAATTAACAGATCCATTTGCTTTTTATAGTCAAAAACCTGCATTAGTTATTGGAGGTGGCAGTTGTCCAGTGAGTTCATTAGAATCTGATTTTGAAATAGCATTAAGTGGTGGCGATTTATTAAAAAAAGGTATATTGGACTATCAATCCGCAACTGAAATTACGAAAACTAAAACCAACGAAAAATGGGAATATCATGATGGTGACTGTGTTCATTGTCATGCAAAAAACGTTAGGGTTGGACCTTGTAATATTTGTCAAAGTTGTGAGAAACTGCCCGAGTTAAATAAGTAAATTTATCTTAAGAGATTATTTGAAATCGTTTCCTTAACTAATTCAATACCAACATCATCTTTCACAGATATATATAGGGGATTATACAAAGAGAAATTGTTGGTAATGTATTTTTTTGTCAGTTTATTATTTTTAGGCAAAATATCGATTTTATTAAAGATATAAATTTGTTTTTTATCAGCAATTCCCATTTCTTTTAACAATTCTTCTACAACTTTAATTTTGACGTCCATTTTGTCGTCAGTAACATCGATAACATGAAGTAATAAATCCGCATTACTTGATTCGAGCAGAGTTGATCTGAAAGCTTCAACTAACGATGGAGGGAGATTTTTTATAAAACCAATGGTATCAGAAATCATTATTTCTTGATTAAGTTGCGAAAGATAAAGTTTTCCCAGCGTGCTGTCAAGCGTCACAAAAAGCGCGTCTTTCACGATTTTATTTTTTCCGGTTAAACGGTTAAAAAGTGCGGTTTTTCCAGCATTGGTATACCCAATAATTGAAACGGTTTTTTGACCGTTGTTGCGTCGATTATCAAGCTGACGCTGTCGGTTATCAGTTAGTTTTTTTAATGTGAGGGTTTTTGCCTTGATATGATCTTTCCAGTGCCGCTTCATCAGTTCCATGTTAGTTTCTCCCTGACCGCGTCCGCCAGTGCCTCCACCCTGACGGGAAAAGTAGGTTGTACCAAGTCCGGATATTCTGGGACCCATGTGCTGCATGCGGGCAATCTCAATTTGAAGTTTTGCTTCAGCAGTTCTAGCATGTCTGTCAAAGATGTTTAAAATCAAATCAACCCGATCCCAGACTTGAATCAATCGGTTTGCTGGCCAAAAAGACTGAGTAAGGCGAAACAATTGACCATGATTAACAATTGCATTGATTATGACGATGTCGATTTGTTTTAGACGGATTATTTCTTTTAATTCGTTAACCTTACCCGATCCGATAAAGGTATTTTTATCTATCTTTGTACGGTGTTGAATGATGTTGGCAATATCAATTCCTCCAAAAGTTTTGACTAAGGCTTGCAATTCAGCCAATTCTTTTATCGCGTCTTTAGTGGGGGAACGCGGATCAACCACATCAATTAATACAACTTTTTTTAGCAATGCCATATTATGTTTATAATGACTAATTAACCCAATAACTATTGACATTATATAAAATTATTAATTTATAGGAGGATAAAAAACACAAAATACATATTCAATGCGTAACGATAAAAAATGTCTTATAATACGGGTCTATGGCTTATCGAGGACGCGAACATTTTCCAAGACCAGCAGTTACTAATGTAATTGAATACATTAGAGCATGTAATTTAGTTTGTCCTGAAGCCTTAGTGGTTTTACCTGATTTATTAAATCGCGCAAGGTTAACACATCCTGATAAGTTATGTGCAAAGGATGTTTATGGAGCAATGGTTATGGAATTGACTGATGGCAGGAGTGTTTCTTGTTTGTCCCGAAATGGAATGGCAACTGCGACTCCAAAACATCTTGAAAAATATAATGTTAATAATTTACGTAAATTAGCACAGGGGATAAAAAATCCAGACGATCAAAGGCTATTATTAGCATATTTAGATAAAGTAATAAGCAGTGGTAAATGCGATGATTTAGCTATGAACTGTCATGAATTAGCAATTGAAGCAGAATGTGCTTGGTGCGTTGTAGGACATAATACCAATCATGGAAATGGTGAAAATATAAGTCTCGCAAACATATCTCGCCCCGATAAACGTACGACATCGGAAGCTTGTCCACATCTACATGCAGGTTGTACTGAAAGAATATTATTATATAATCGTCCATATGTGATTGGTTTGATGAAAAAAGTTAGGGGTACAAGAGTTACAGTTACAGACATTTTCTATTATGATAAAGAATCTCCTCCAGTATTAACTTATTATGAAGGAGAAGAGATCAACAATCCTCATTTTATTATCATTGACAAACCTGATGAAGCAGTTATAGATATAAAAAATCTAACTCTTTTTACTCAAACATGTCCTTGCCCAACATGCGCACAAGCAATCGTTGATTTTAAAAAGAGTACGGGACTTAATTTAAAGGTTGCCTTCCAAGATCTTTCCCGCTATAAAAGAAACGATGTTTCTAAAGTTCAAGGCGTTGATCCAGATGATATTATTTCTTTAAGTCGAATGATTGCTCATCAGGTCCCTCTTTGTTGGCAAGATGTCAATGATGTTACTGTAAAGTGGCGGCATCTGTTGTAAAAATCATTATAATCTGGTAAAATAAAGCTAAATTATGACAAAAAATAAACCCTTCAGTAATCCTTGCGTGAGATGTGGAAAAGAAAGAATTGTGATTCGAACTTGGGAAGAAAAGACGACCTATTCAACCGTTATAAATACAGAGACTGCGTGTCCTGATCCTGAGTGTCAAAAACAAGTTACCGCTGAGAATAAAAAACAAACTGATAAACAAGCTGCGATTAAAAAGCGTAGCGATGAAAGAGCAGTTGAACGACGCGCTGGAAGAACTAAAAAAACTCCACCAAAAAAAGCTTCGAAATAACATATAATCACAAATATGCTCACCTGTTTTTTTGAAAATAAGGGAAAAGCACTACTGCGCCATGTAACTGTTAACGCGATTGTTATAAAAAATAATCAAATTCTTTTGGGGAAAAGGGGGTTGTTTAATGGAAAGCCAATTCCGGAATTCGGTAAATGGGGTTTATTGGGAGGGTATTTAGATCGAGATGAAAATTTAACACAAGCAGTAAAAAGAGAAGTGATGGAGGAAAGCGGATGGGGTGTTGATGGAATTGAATTCTTTCGTATCAACGATAATCCAAATAGACCAATGGAAGATAAACAAAATGTAGACATGATTTTTATTGCAAAAGCAACAAAACAAGTAAAAAATTCTGATGAAGAAGTTTCAAAGTTACAATGGTTTGATTTGGATAATTTACCTCCAAAAGAAGAAATTGCTTTTGATCACGGAGATTCCATCGCTCTTTATAAAAAATATCTCGCTAAAAAATTTAATCTACCGGCTTTAGGATAAATATATTTATTCTGTTGCCAGTTGTCCACAGGCAGCTTTGATATCGTCTCCCATTGTAACGCGAACCGTGTTTGAAATCCCCAAATCTGTAAGAATGTTAGCAAAACAATAAACTGATTTTAAAGGTGATCGTTTAAAATCTGTTCCAATGACAGGATTAAACGGAATTAAATTAACGTGTACAAGTTCTGGGTTTTTCTCAGCGATTAACTTAGCCAACAAACAGGCATGTTTTGGCTGATCATTAAGTTTGTCGATGAGAATATATTCATAACTGATGCGCAGTTGTGTGCGAATGGCAAAAGCTCTAACGGTTGATATGAGTTCTGGTAAAAGATATTTTTTTGCAATTGGCATAATTGTTTCTCGGAGTTTTTGTTCTGGCGCATGTAGACTTAAAGCCAATCTTCCTTTATACCCGCTTTTCATTAATTCGTATATTTTGGGAGTTATTCCTGAAGTTGATATAGTGATGCGCCTGATACCAAATCCCATGAACTTCGGATTATTAAATATCTTAATTGCACCTAATACTTGTTCAAAATTTAACAGCGGTTCTCCCATTCCCATAAAAACAATATTGGTGACGTTTTGATTTTGTTTTGTTAAAATTCTCGCGAAATATAAAACCTGATCAACGATTTCTTGACTGGATAAGTTTCCCACAAACCTCATTTTCCCAGTCGCGCAAAATTTACAGCCCAAAGGACATCCAATCATACAACTGACACAAACGGTGTTTCTCTCGTCTTTATGGCGCATTAATACAGATTCAAATAATTTTCCGTCGGATAACCTTTTGAATAAAACTTTTTCTGTTCCATCGTCAGCAGATTTTACGTTTTTTATCGGTGATATAGTTGAAAAAGCTACGTCCTTTTTCAATGTTTCTCGAAGTGCTTTTGGCCACGTTGTTAGTTCATCAAACGAAGATATAAATTCCCGATAAAACGCCTGATTAAATTGTGCAATCCGAAAAAAGGGGAGTTGGTGTTTTGTTGCAAAAATACTAATCATGTTACTCGAGTATACCATAATGCGGCAATCCCTAAAGGGACTATAGCCTGGCCGGTTTAGGATGTTTGACGTCCTTGCCAAGTTATGGATAAACATTATTATGTTAAAATTTCAGAATGAAAGTCAAAAAAATATTAACTGTAATTAACGGGGCAAAAGTTTATTATCAAACTGCTGGTAAAAGTACGCCTTTAATTTTTATTCATGCAGATAGTTTAGATTCGAGAATGTGGAACGAGCAATTGAAATATTTTTCTAATAAATATCAAGTAATTTGTTATGATATTCGCGGATTTGGAAAATCTGATTTACCCACAAACACCCCGTATTCTTTTCACGAAGATTTAAATGATTTTTTTATTCATCTAGCGATAAAAAAAGCACATCTTGTTGGTCTGTCTTTAGGAGGCGCGACTGCAATTGATTTTACATTATCTTATCCAGAAAAAGTTAAATCTTTGGTACTTGCTGATTCAGGAATATCCGGTGATGAATTTTCCCAATCTTTTCTTAAAGGAATTTTTAAAGTAATTAAACTTGCAAAAGATAATAAAATAGATGCAGCAAAAAAAGAATGGTTAAAGCTTGATATTTTTTCTTATTCAAGAAAATATCCTTCAGTTTGGGAATTTATTGAAACGATGGTAAAAGACACATCGTGTTATCGTTGGTTTGGTAAAAATAGACCATTACAATTAGAGCCAAAAGCAGTTGAGAGATTGGACGAAATAAAGACACAAACTCTTATTTTAGTGGGGGAACATGATATAGAAGATTTTCAAAGAAAAGCAAAACTGTTAAATACTAAAATAAAAAATAGTCGATTGGAAATAGTCTCTGACGCTGGTCACTTATCCAATATGGACAATCCGGGTGAGTTTAATCAAAAAGTTTATGATTTTTTATCAAGCGTTGATTTTCCATAACATGGCAACCGGGCAGGTTGCCGAAATTTTGGTAAATAAACTAAGTGTTATAATTGCAATATGTCTAAAACTGATTCTCTTCTGACTGCGTATGAGTTTATGAAGATGAGTTGCACATTAAAAAAAGTAAATCGTCATTGTAACGCAACTAAAGACAGAAAAGAAAGCACAGCCGAACATTCTTGGTCAGTGGCTTTATATTGTTGGTTGTTGGCTGATGGAATAGAGAAAGAATTTTCCCAAAAAGTAGATAAAGATAAGTTAATAAAAATGGCATTGCTTCATGACTTGGTTGAAACTATTGTTGGAGATGTTTCGCAATGGCATAAAAAGAAACAAATTGATAAAAAAACAAACGAAGATAAGGCGGCGGAAACGATTAAAAGACAACTTTCAAGTAATTTAGGAAAAGAATTTATTCAACTATGGCAAGAATTTGAGTTAGGAAAATCTTTGGAGTCAAGAATTGTTCGAGCCTTAGATAGATTTAGTGCGCCATTACAAAGACTGGTGACTGGTCAAGGATGGTTTGATGTTAAGGCAACAACAAAAGATCTTGATGAGATACAACTACCTAGATTGAATTTCAGCGAAACGTTGTTGAGACTTTATAAAATACTCAAAAAAGAGGCAGTAAAGAAAAAGCAAATATTACCAAATTAAGTTATAAAGATACAATTTTTTTTATGAATCTTTTATCAAAAACACCACAGTCTTTTTACAAAGAAAAGTTTGTTGGGTTAACTTATACAAATCAGAAAATTCAGGATAAGGAGTTTGAAAATTGCGTATTTGAAAAGTGTATTTTTATCGAATGCGTATTTGAAAATTGTAGATTTATTGATATTATTTTTTCTGGTTGTTCGATCAGCGCAAATAAACCATATAACTCCCAGTATATAAATGTAACTTTTAAGGATTCCAAAATCATGGGTTTTGATTGGACAAAAGTTAAAAATGTTCGATCCATAACTTTCGAGCGCTGTGATATCAGTTATTCAAATTTTAGTTTTGTAAAACTTCCTGAACTAAAATTACTTGAATGTATTTCTAACGAAGTAAATTTCAATGAATCTGATTTAACTGGCGGGATTTTTACGAAGACAGATTTTTATAAATCAGTATTTTCCAACACGAATTTAAGTAAAGCTGATTTTCGCAAAGCATTTAATTATGGGATTGATATAAACTTTAATAAACTGACAAAAGTAAAGTTTTCTCTTCCCGAAGCTACTTCGTTGTTGAAAAGTCTTGACATCATTCTTGATTAATAATTTCATAAAAATGTTATTGACTTCACTACATTGGATAAATATTATTAACATAATTATAAATATTTAATTACACATGAAAAAAAAGTATAGTTTGGTAATAAAAAACGGATTAGTAGTGACGGGAAAAGGAATTAGGAGAGTAGATGTCGGTATTTCAAATGAAAAAATCTCCGCCATGATCAGTAATATTTCAGCTGATATTGCCGAGGAAGTGATTGACGCAAGTGGAAAATACATTTTGCCAGGAGCGATTGATGTTCATGTGCATCCGGTTTATTTAGACGATGTTGGATATAGTTCTGAGGTTGCGGCATACGGAGGAGCAACAACGCTTTTACATTTTGCATATGCCAGAACAGGCGAAAGTTTGGTCGAGCAGGTAAAAAAAATGCTTAAAGAAGGTAAAAAAACTTCAAAGTTAGACTTCGGACTTCATGGCGGACTCTTTGACGCGTCAAAACAAGTTCCGGAGATTCCTCAAGTGATGAAAATGGGGGTAAAAACGATTAAGTTTTTTCTAGCCTACATGAAACAAGGATGGTATACAGACGATTATCAACTGACTAAAGCAATGGACATTCTTGTTAAAAACGGTGGAATGGCGATGATTCATGGTGAGAATGGGGGAGCGATTGATTATTTGGAAGATAAATTTTTCAGTAAAGCCAATGCTCCAGCCAGTAATTTTAATCTTTCGCGTCCGGCAGCACTGGAAGAAGAAGCGGTTTTTCGAGCATTGAGAATTGCAGAAGTAATGAACTGTCCGTTATACATTGCTCACGTAACAACAAAAAGAGTGATAGAGCATTTACGTCAAGCGCAGGCACTTGGGCAAAAAGTTTATGCAGAAACTTGTCCACAATATCTTAATTTAACTAAGGAAATATTAAAAGAAAAAGGTGTCTTAGCAAAAATCGGTCCACCAATAAGAGACGCTGAAGATAAGAAAGCATTGTGGAAAGCTTTAGCTGACGGAATATTAAGCGTGGTTTCCTCAGATCACGCTCCAAAAATTAAAGATTTAAAAGGTGAGTTTTTAAAGCAAGGATTTGGATCACCCCAGATAGAAACAGTTTTACCACTTACCTATGATGAAGGCGTGAATAAAGGAAAAATCAGTCTGGTGCGATTGGTTCAGGTGACTGCGGAAAATCCAGCGCGAATATTTGGCCTCTATCCAAAAAAAGGAACAATTAGTGTTGGTTCGGATGCGGATTTGGTAGTTTTTGATCCTGCGAAAGAATTTACAATTAAAAAAGAAAATCAACATTCCAAGGCCGGTTATAGTCTTTATGAAGGCCGAAAAGTTTTGGGTTGGCCGGAAATGAGTTTTCAACGTGGTCATAAAGTTTTATGGGAAGGCAAAATTGTTGCAGAGTTGGGGACTGGGCAGTTTTTACCAACGATGGAAAATCAATCCGAACCGGTGATGACTTAAAAAGGTTTATAATTATTGATGTTATAATTATTTGTAAATGAAAATCTTAATTATTGGTGGTTCGAGATTTGTTGGTCCTCATGTTATTACTCTTCTTCTTAAGAAAAAGCATAAAATTACAGTTTTTAATCGAGGGGGTATTAGTTCAAAATATCCTCAAGAAGTACGTTTTATTAAGGGAGACAGGGGACAGGGTTTTAATAAATTGAAAGAAAAGTTTGACGTTGTCATTGATACCTGCGCTTATGTTGGATCACAGACTATGATGGCAATTGAGGGTTTAAAATTTGATTATTTTTTACATTTTGGAACTGTTGCTGCATATAAAAAAACCGAGATTTTTCCATTGACGGAAGAGTCGCCTATTGGTAATTGGCCATCTTTTGGAGAATATAACAAAGGAAAAGTTGAATGCGAAAAGGTTTTGGCAAAAAGCGGAATAAAGTACGGAATATTTCGACCGGCATATATTCTTGGCCCCAAAAATTATTGTGACCGGGAAAATTTTATTTATTCACGGATAAAAAAAGGAACACCTTTAGTTCTTCCGGGGAACGGCTTGGGTGTTGCACAGTTTGTTTTTGTTGATGAAGTGGCTCAAACGATTGTAACATTAGCAGAAAATAAAATTCGCGGTGTATTCAATGTCGTTGGAAATGAATCAATTACGTTAGTTGGGTTAGTTGAAGAAATGGGTAAAATCGTTGGTAAAAAACCTATCATAACATTTAATCCTAAGGCGATTGGAAAAAACTTTAGAGAAGAAGAGTTTCCTTTTGATAATGAAAATCTAATCGTTTCAAATGAAAAGATTAAAAAGTATGGGGTTAATTTTATTGCTTTAATTGAAGGACTAAAAAGAGACTACAAAAACTTCTATAAAGCCACAATTTAACTTTCGTTAGTCCTGCGAAGTGGTTATGAAGCGGGAAATCATAAAAAACGCTCCAAAGATTATATTAGTTTCATGGTTAAAGTAAGCTTGTCCGCCATAACTTACTTTTCGCCTTAGTTCATTTGAACTGCGGCTCAAAGAGCGTTTATCGGCGGACATAAGAATCCGTAATCCTCGTTCCTCGGAAACGGATTCTAATGGGTGACTGACGGGATTTGAATACATTCACTTCGTTCAGTACTATAGCCCGCAAGTGCGACTTCAGTTACCCATCAATCTCACAAAAAAACCGGCCTTTGTAAGCCGGTTTTTTCATGAGGGTGACTGACGGGATTTGAACCCGCAACATTCGCCTCCACAGGGCGACGCTCTACCATTGAGCTACAGCCACCATTTAAACAATCAATTATTGTAATTTAATTCCTCACAGCTTGTCACGATATATATTTGTCATCCCCATGAAGATGGGGATCCAGTCCATAATTACCTTATTAATAATGTATATTATGTCTGGATTCCCTCCTGCGAGAGAATGACTTATTAGACACCTCGTAGCTTTGCTACGGGGTAGTTTATATATGACATTTTATCATATATACTAATACGTAGAGACGTGATTAATCACGTCTCTACCAAAAATTATGGGAATACAACAACTGGAAAAAAAGAAAGATTATTCGCCGATGATTCTTAAACTGATTATCCTGACATGTCTTGTTGCCACAGGTTTTACTCTGGCAACAATTGCAAAAAAAACCATTTTGACAAAAACCCGGCCAACAGTCCTGGGAAATAGTACAGTTAATGATATTAAAAAATCTGGTACGAGTTTATTAGATGAAATCAATACTAGCACTCAAGCTTGGGCAAGTGACGTCCTTGGGGTTGCAACAAAAACAGTAAATAGCACAGCTAATAAAGCAACAGAAACAATTTCTGATTATGTATTTGATAATACTGTCGGAAATTTACTGAAACAAATTAATAAACTGCCGGAGAAACAAAGGGAAGACATTAAAAGAAATGTGTGTAAATAAAAGTCAAAATTCAAAAGTTAAAAGTCAAAGGTTAAAGTCAAAAATAAAAAGCAATTGCATTTGTTAACGTCTTTTGGTATTCTCATTCTGCTATGGAAATCAAATATTTAGGACATTCATCTTTTTTAATTAAATCAAAAGACGCTAAACTTGTGACTGATCCGTTTGACGAAAAAATGGTAGGACTGCCATTTCCAAAAACAGAAGCAGATATTATTACGGTTTCTCACGATCACGCTGATCATAATCAAATAGGAAAGATTATTGGTAACCCGTTAATTCTTGATTGGCCAGGACAGTTTGAAAAAAAAGGAATACGGGTTTTTGGATTTCAATCTTACCATGATAAACAAAAAGGAGTAGAGAAGGGCCTAAACACTATTTACAAAATTGAAGTTGAGGGAATTTCAGTTGTGCACTGTGGTGATCTTGGAGTAAAGCCTGACGATAGTATTTTGGATGAAATTGGGGACGTGGGTGTTTTAATGGTTCCGGTTGGAGGAAGATTTACTCTTGATGCAAGTGAGGCAATTGAATTGATAAAAGAACTTGAACCGTCAGTTGTAATTCCAATGCATTACGGAAGCTCCAAACTTAATCAGGCTAATTTTAGTGAATTAGCAGGAGTGGATGAATTTTTAAAAAAAATCGGCCAGGAATCGATTCAACCGGTTGATAAATTAGTTCTAAAAAAAGAAGATATCAATGAAACGATGAGGGTTGTGGTGATGAGTATGAGTAATTAACTTAATTTACCTAATTGATCTAATTTCTAAATAAATCCCAATTGCCAATTGGAATTTGGTGATTGGAAATTAATTAGGTTAATTAGGTCAATTAGAAATTAGAAATTAATCATGTCAACTTCTTCAAATAGCGTTAAGGTTCCTCCCCAAGATCTAGATGCAGAAAAATCAGTCTTAGGTGCAGTGCTTTTAGATTCGGCGGCAATCAATACAGTGGCTGAATTTTTATTACCGGAACATTTTTATCTTCCTGAACATGGAAGGATTTATACTGCGATGATTACTTTGTTTGAAAAACAAACTCCGATTGACGTAGTCACATTAAAAAACGAACTACAACGAGAAGGAAGTTTGAAAAAAGTTGGTGGGACAGCTTATCTTTCTGACTTGATAAATACCGTTCCAAGTTCTGCATATGTTGAGCACTATGGTCGGATTGTAAAAGATCAATATACAAAGCGAAGATTGATTACCATGTCATCTCGAATCACTGAAAAAGCTTTTGCTGATGATGGGGATGTCAAATTACTACTTGATTCAGCAGAAACTGATATTTTTGCATTGTCTCAACAACATATGCACCGGGATTTTATTGAATTAAAATCTGTTTTAGCAGAGAGCTTCGAACGACTTGAGGAGTTCATGAAAAGTGGGTCTGGACTTAGAGGATTAACAACTGGCTTTGCTCAGCTTGATAATAAATTAGCAGGAATGCAGGATTCAAACTTATTAATTCTTGCAGCGCGACCTGGTATTGGTAAAACCACACTTGCTTTGAATATGGCACTTTATGTTGCCACAAAAGAAAAAAAGCCAGTGGGTTTTTTTTCCTTGGAAATGAGCAAAGAAGAATTGGTTGATAGGTTATTAGTAGGGCAAGCTGACATTGATGCATGGCGGTTAAAAACCGGAAAACTTTCTGATGATGATTACAGTCGTTTGACTGAAGCAATGGGAGAGCTTTCAGAGGCGCCTATTTATATTGATGATACTCCGGGAAGTTCAATTATTGAAATGCGTACAAAAGCACGGAAACTTAAGGTAGAGCGTGATGTAAAGTTAATCATTGTTGATTATCTGCAACTTGCAGACGCTGGAAAACGATTTGATTCCCGCGTTCAAGAAGTTTCATTTGTATCGCAGGGATTAAAAAATCTTGCGCGTGAATTGAAAGTTCCGGTTTTGGCGATTTCACAACTCTCGCGTGCAGTTGAACAGAGGGGGACAAAAAAGCCACAGTTAGCAGATCTTCGAGAGTCCGGAGCAATTGAACAGGATGCTGACGTAGTGATGTTTTTATATCAGGAAGACGATAACGAAGATTTACTTGATCAAAGTAAAAAACTAATAAAACTTTATATTGCCAAACATCGAAACGGTGCAACCGGTGAAATCGACTTGATGTTCAGAGGAGATAGGGTTAAGTTTTATGGAACAGAAACTTCTATAAAATAAATAAACTTATATAAGAAAATAGCTTTTGTTCAAGTTAATTAAGCAATCAACTCCATTTTGTTATAGGGTATTTGATCTTTAAGGTCATCCAGCTGATAAAGCTTCCTAGTAAGCCCCCAAATACAACATCAAAAAAGTAGTGACACCCCAAATAAATCCTAGAATAAGATATTAAAATTGCAACAAAATAGTAAAACCAGCGTCGTTTTTTATCAAAAGCAGAAAGCACAAACGCAGCGGCAAAAGCAGTTGTGGTATGACCTGATGGAAAGGAAAAATCTGTTGGACAGGAATTGGTTGATATCTGTAGGGGCAGGGCGTGACCTGCCCATATATTAGAAATAATAAATGGGCGGGGACGGTGGAATATGGGTTTAAGAATATAATTTACTGTTATTAATTGAACACAAAGACTGAGTAACAAATAAAAAATAAAGCGTTTATCTTGTTTTTGTATTCCCGGATGTTGAATTTCTTCAATAATAGTGACAACTATAATAACCACGATCCAGATAGCAAACGAAAATCCATTAAGCGATAAAAATGAAAAAAAAGAATTAAAAAAGGGTATTTGGGGAATAATATCACGGAGAAATATAGTTATATTAGTATCAACAATTTGAATCATACGGTATAAGTATATAAATTATGAATGCCGTTGGTATGGGTGTGTGGTTTTAAACTTTTTATCGGATAAAAATATGAAACGATGTTTTTTTTACCAGGGATTTGTTTTATTTTAGATAAGGTTTTTTCAAGAAGCCAAGGGGAGATATATAAATATAAAGTTAAAAGTCCCTCCTTCGCTAAAGCTTCAGAGGGCAGGGAAAAGTTAAAAGTTAAAAATTTTTTGTAATCAATAGAAAACATATCTCCGTGAATAATTGTTATGTTTTTTTTGTTCGGGTGAAAGATGCGGCGGATATTCATAATTAAAACTAATATTGGATTGATATCAATTGCAACAAATTTTGTATTTAAATTATTTATTAAAGCTTCTTGCGCTGCTTTAAATATCACCATTCCATCACCTGCGCCTAAGTCAATAATCGTTTGATTCTCTCGTAAACTTAGTGCCTTAATAATTATTCTAATATCGTGGTGGTTGGATGGAAAGTAGGGAATAGGTGAGAGTTTTGGTGAGGCGAAAATAAGAATAACTGTTAATAATGTGATTATTAAACAGAATAAAATAATCATCTTTCTATTCTATCAGGAATTTTATACAACGAAAACTTGTATTCACAATGAGTTTTCTCAGTATAAACCCATCTAATCCACTTTGTAGTATAATTTAATTGCAAACTGGAGTAAGATGGGTATATATACTATTTAATATTCATGAAAAAAATATTTTTATTTTTTACATTTTTTTTTCTTCTTTCATTTCCAAAAATCACACTAGCGGAGCAAATTGACGACTTTAATACTAAGATTCAGATAAATAAAAATGGAACAATTTTAGTTCAAGAACAAATTGTTTATAACTTTGGAGATTTGCAAAAACACGGAATTTTTCGTGATATTCCTTTAATTAAGACCAATAAAGAAGGAAAAAAATTTAAACTTGATATCACCAATATTCAAGTCGTTAATCAAGAGGGAGGGTCATATCAATATACGTTGAGTAATCAAGATAATAATGTTCAAATAAAAATTGGATCAGCTAGTCAGTTTGTTACCGGAATAGTTGATTACATTATTAGTTATCAAGTTAGCGGTGCTTTGACGTATTATTCTGAACATGATGAACTGTATTGGAACACAACCGGTAATGCTTGGCAGGTACCAATATTAAAAGCAAGTGCGGAAGTTATCTTGCCGGAGCAAATAGAAGCATCGGATATTAAAAGTATTTGTTATACCGGAGGCGCTGGGAGCACAACCCAAAACTGTACATCTACGAGTCAAGCAAATACTGTAAATCTTATTTCAACTCTACCTTTTTCCACGAATCAAGGATTGACAATTGCTGTGAGTTTTCCTAAAGGAATAGTAGCTGTTGTTGAACCAAAGGAGTATGTTAGTTTTTTTGATACGATTTTGGGGAAATTTCTGTTATTTATTTTTGGTTTGTGTTTGCTTTTTTGGTATACACTTTATCCAATCTGGCTTCCGATTAAATGGTATTTGCACGGGCGCGATCCGAAAGTGGAAATTGGAGTGGTTCGGGCCTGGTTTGATCCACCACAAACAAAAGATAAGCGCCCATTTACTCCGGGGGAAACCGGGACAGTTGTGGATGAAAGCGTTGATTTGCGGGATATTTTAGCAACTGTGGTTGATTTAGCAAGGCGTGGATATATAAGAATCGAAGAAAAAAAGAAAAGTGATTTTTATTTGATAAAACTAAAGGAGTTTGCCACTGATAGCTCATTACAGGAATATGAAAAGAAACTACTTAAGGGTATTTTTGAATCAGATACGGAAGTGAGATTAAAAGATCAAGAGTTATATGAAACAGTTGAGGATGTTAAAAAAACGCTTTATCAAAGTCTAATTAAAAATGGATCATTTCCTGATGATCCGCAAAAAAAGCGTACTTTTTATAACGTGATTGCAGGACTGGCCCTTTTTACTGGTAATTTATTATTAGTTTTAATGGCTTTGATTTTTGGGCGGGTGATGTTTAAAAAAACTAAACTAGGGAAAGAACAGGCTAATGTTGCCAAATCACTCTATAATTTTCTATCTAGTCAAACAAAACAACTTGAATTTCAAGCAAATAAACAGATGTTTTTTGAAAAACTACTGCCATTTGCTGTTGCGTTTGGTGTTGAAAAAGTATGGGCAAAAAGATTTTCTACTCTTAAACTAACTCCACCTGATTGGTATCGGGGATATAATAACAACACCTTTACAACAGCGTATTTTATTTCCAGTTTAAATTCTTCTTTAAACAGTTTTTCCAGTGTTTCCCGACCACCAACATCAACCACATCAACTTCCGGTTTTTCCTCCGGGTTTAGTGGAGGATCATCGGGTGGAGGCGGTGGTGGAGGCGGTGGAGGTTCGTGGTAGTTATTGTATTTGTTGTTGTGGAATTTAATTTAATATAATATCAAAGATTTATGGCTGATGAAATTATTTTTCATGATGATGTGATAAGTGTTTGTAATTCTGAAATTGCAGAAATGCCTTCAAATTTAGAAACACTACAATTAGTGCAAGCTGAACCTGGAGAAAATTCACAAGATTCTTCCGATATAATATTTGATCGGGCTATCTTCCAAGAGACATTAACTAATCTTTCATCATTCTACGAAGTAAGTCGGGAAATGGGTGGAATATTAATAGGTGAATACGGAATTAATCCTTCCACAGGAAGAAGATTTACACATGTGGTAGATTTCATTACAATTCCAAAAGATATTGTTCAGAGAGCTGGGAGTACTTTCGCTTTTAGTGAAGAGGCTCATGCTTATGTGTTAGCTAAAATGGACAAATTAAACGAGAGAAACCAGACAGATTATTCATTTGTTGGTCCTGCTCATACTCATCCAAATTTTGGAGCATTTATATCAGCAGGAAGTAGCGATGGTCGTGAAGGGGATGATAATCTGCATGCACATTTTGATCAACCCGGGCAAATCTCATTAATTTATGACCCAATTAGAGGTGAATTAGCTGTTTATTCAAAAGGCGGATCGGCACTGAGAGAGACTCAAAAATTAAATCATATCAAAAGAGATGAGTTTGGTCGTGTAAGCGTTGTTTCTGTTAATCCAGTGGAAAAAAACGAAAGAGGTATTGCTGGAGCTCACGGTATGAGATTACATAAGCAAATTTTAATAAGTAATCCACCTCAAGAGATCACAGTTCAAGTTTAAAAATGGTAAATAATTCTATTGACATTTAATATTGTTTGTCATACAATTAACTAAATATGTTTTATGAGTGGAATAGTGAAAAGAATGATAAGTTGAAAAAAGAAAGAGGAATAGGTTTTGAGCAAGTTGTTGAGGCGATTACATCTAATAATTTAATAAAAGTTGAGAAGAACCCAAATAAAAAATATTCTAATCAATTTATTTATATTATTAAAATTAATAATTACTGTTATTTAATACCATTTGTAAAAGATAATAATGTTGCATTTTTGAAAACGATTATCCCAAGTAGGAAAGCAACAAAAAAATATATTTTAAAATTTATAAATTAATAATTTATTATGAAAAACTATAAACTCGATGATGAGGAAAAACAGATTTTAAAAGATTATGATGATGGAAAGTACGTCTCGGTTGATAATTTAGATGAAGAGATTAAACTTGCCCGAGAAGCGGCTATTAATACCATTCAAAAAAAGAAAAATATTAATATTCGTTTATCAGAGAAAGATCTCCAAAAACTCAAGGCAAGGTCAGTTGAGACGGGTTTACCTTACCAAACTTTGGCTGCTGCAGTATTGCGTCAGTATATTGAACGGAAAGTCACATTAACTCTTTGATAAGTAAAAAACTTTTGACAACCACAGGCTTTTTTGTTACAAATGATAGGTAAACATTTTCTGTAAATTTTATCCTTAATGGATAGTAAGATAAATAATCAATTCTTAACTGAAGATGCGCTTACTCCTCTTGACGGGAGAAATCGTCATAAACTTAAGAACCTAACTCCTTTTTTCTCAGACAAAGCATTGAACTATTACCGTCTGTTTATTGAAATTGAGTATTTAAAAGCCTTATCAAAATCTGGAGTAATCCGTAAATTTTCAAATATGGAGTTTGATTTATTAACTTCATTGTTAACTAAACTGCAAACTAGAGATGAAAAAGGACTTGATTTGATTCGTCAGATTGAAAAAAAAACTAATCATGATGTTAAAGCAGTTGAGTTATATTTACAGACTAACTTACAAAATACTACCCTTAAGAACATAACATCCATGGTCCATTTTGGTTTAACTTCTGATGACATAAACAACTGTGCATATGCACTGATGATAAAACAATCAACTCAACAAGTAATTATTCCAAGCATTGAGATGATTATCAAAAAACTAAGTGAATTAATTCAGTCTTCAAAAAATATTCCAATGCTGGGTCGGACACATGGGCAAGCAGCAGCCCCTACAACTTTGGGTAAAGAATTATTAGTATTTTATCAACGTTTGGGAGAAGAATATGCAATTTTAAAAAAGTTGAACATAAAAGCTAAGTTAAACGGTAATACAGGCAACTTCAATGTTCATAAACTACTACTTACAAAGACAAATTGGCTGGAATTTAGTCAAAAATTTATCAAAACACTTGGATTGACGCCAGACTTGGTTACAACACAAATAGAGCCATATGATAGTTTAATTAGTATTTTTAGCTCGTTATTGAGGATTAATAATATCCTAGCGGGGCTCTGTCAAGACCTATGGCAATATATCATGCTTGGTTATTTTCAACAGTTAATAATTAAAAGTGAGACAGGTTCAACAGCGCTTCCACATAAAACTAATCCGATTTATTTTGAAGGGGCTGAAGGAGGTTTTGGAATCGCCAATGCGCTTTTTGAATTTTATTGTAGGAAATTATCATATTCTCGTCTGCAACGAGACTTGTCTGACAGCACTGTTCGTCGATCTTTTGGAATTGCGTTTGGTTATAGTTTATTATCATATCAAAGCGTTGAAGAGGGGATAAAAAGAATTACACCAAACAAAAAAGTAATCGTATCAGAATTAAACAGGCATATTGAAGTTTTGTCCGAACCAATTCAAAACCTTCTTCGACTACGGGGGAAGATTGATGCCTATGAACAGGCTAAAAGTTTTTTTCGTGGAAAAGAAGTGACGCATGACAACTTAAAAAAGTTTATTATGAGTTTGGATTTGAGTAAAGTTGATAAAAAAATGCTATTAAACTTAACACCGGAAAAATACACAGGTTATGCGGAGGAGATTGTGAAGAAATTTACTAAATAAAACAATTTCAGTTGTTAATAAGTCTATACTGGACAATGTCATTGCGAGGAGCGACCAAAGGGAGCGACGTGGCAATCCCGTTAATATAAGATATCTTATTGGTAACGAGATTGCTTCACCCTCGACTATACTCGGGTTCGCAATGACAATTTATATAAAGACAAGTAATTAATAAGTTATAAATTATTCAACGATTATGACTAATTTTCCTCTCGTAGTAATCGGTGCACAGTGGGGAGACGAAGGTAAGGGGAAGGCGGTTGACATATTAGCAAAACAGGCTGATTATACGGTTCGTTTTAACGGAGGCAATAATGCCGGACACAGCGTTGTTGTTAACGGTGAGAAATTTAAACTTTCTCTCATGCCATCAGGGATTCTTTGGAAAAAACAGTTGATGTTGTCACAACATGTTGTGATCAATCCCGCAGTTTTATTAAAGGAAATTGATTTTTTTATCAAACGTGGTTTATATCCAAAGTTAACGATTGATTCTCGTGCTCACGTGGTAATGCCATATCATCAGGAATTGGATGCGGCGACAGAAATTTGGAAAGGAAAAAAAGCTACCGGGAGTTTACATTTGGGAATAGGATATTGTTACGAGGATAAAAACAATCGTTTTGGGATCAGAATGGAAGATTTGATAGATAAAAAACAGTTAAAAGAAAAACTTATTGAGTTTTTTCCGATTAAAAAAAGGCAGATAGAATTGGTTTACGGACAAAAATCCAATTTAACAGTAGAAAATATTTATAAAGAGTTTGTTATTTACGGACAAAGACTTAAACAGTATGTTGGTGACGTTTCAACAATAACTGCTGATAAAATTAAAACAAAAAAATTTTTGTTTGAAGGCGCGCATGGAACTTTTCTTGACGCAGTGTTTGGTACTTACCCATACACAACTGCAGTAAACACAATCTCTGGAGCCGTGTTTGCTTATGTTGGTTTTCCACCACAAGCAATAAATACTCTTGGTATTGTCAAAGCATATACAACTCGAGTAGGGAATGGTCCATTTCCAACAGAGTTGCATGATGAGACTGGTGATAATATTCGTTCAGTGGGTGGAGAGTTTGGGACAGTCTCAAAGCGTCCGCGTCGTTGTGGATGGTTGGATCTTCCATTAGTACAAACTGCGCATAGATTGTCCGGTTTTAATAGCTTAGCGATCACAAAACTTGATGTATTGTCTGGAATTAAAAACATAAAAGTATGCACGCATTATAAATTTGATGGAAAGTTAATCAAAACCCTTCCCATGCAAATAAAAGATTTTTATCGCTGTAAACCAGTATATAAAGAGTTTAAAGGATGGGCAGAGAATATTTCTAAATGCCGTAAATTCACTGAGTTACCAAAAGCAGCGCAAAAATACTTAAGTTTTATAGAAAAGTCAATCGGCGTACCAATTAAATATATTTTTGTTGGCCCTGGTCGTGATGAAACTATTATTAATTAATAATCATTTATGAAATTACCTGAAGGTTTGACTTATGATGACGTATTATTAATTCCTCAACATTCATTTATTAACCATCGCTCAGATGTTTCAACTGAATCTTATTTGACAAGAAACATAAAACTGCAAATTCCGTTTGTTTCTGCCAATATGGATACTGTAACTGAGTCAGAGATGGCAATTGCTATGGCACGAGAGGGTGGGATTGGAATCATACATCGTTTTATGACAATTGAAGAACAAATCGAACAGGTAAATCTTGTTAAGCGTCACGTTGGTTTTGTAGTTGAGTCTCCCTATACTATTACTCCGAATACAAAATTAGCAAAAGTATGGGCATTGTTACGAAAGACTGGAGTGAATAGTTTTATTGTTGTTGATGAAATAAACCGCGTTGTTGGAATACTGGGAAAACGTGACTACAAGTTTGAGTCAGATAAGACAAAAACCGTTTTTGAATTAATGACTCCTTTAAAAAAATTAATACTAGGAAATATAAAAACATCAATAAAGGAAGCAAAAGAGATTTTTATTAAATATAAAATTGAAAAATTACCTCTCGTGGATAATAATCGCGTTCTAATTGGCCTAATTACAGCGCGTTCAATTATTAACTTTGAAAAATATCCACATTCAACCAAAGATGGACTGGGACGCTATCGTGTTGGAGCAGCGATTGGTGTGGTTAATGATTTTATGGAGAGAGCCGAAGCATTAATAAACGCAAAGGTTGATGCGTTGGTTGTTGATGTTGCGCATGGACATAATGACGTTGCACTTCAAGCTGTTTCTCAAGTAAGGAAAAAATTTAAAGAAATTGATATTATTGGCGGTAATGTTGCCACAAAAGCCGGGGTATTGGAATTAATTGAAAGAGGAGTGGATGCGGTTAAGGTAGGAATTGGTCCGGGAGGTCTTTGTACAACCAGAATTGTTGCGGGAGTTGGAGTTCCTCAGTTTACTGCAGTTTCCGAATGTTCAAAAGCCGCAAGAAAAAGAGGCGTTCCTATTATTGCCGATGGTGGGACTAATTTTCCAGGCGATATTGCAAAAGCATTAGCTGCGGGTGGATCAACTTGTATGTTGGCCGGTTGGTTTGCCGGAACCGACGAAAGTCCCGGAGGAGTGATTATGCGCAAGGGAATGAAGTTTAAAGTTCATCGCGGTTCTGCATCATTTTTAGCGACTGCAGATAGAAAAATTGAACTGGAAAATCATACAGAAAAGCAACTAAACTCAATTGTTCCCGAAGGAGTTGAAGCCTTGGTTCCTTATAAGGGTCATGTTTCTGATGTGATTTATCAACTACAAGGTGCACTTCGATCGGGAATGAGTTATTGCAACGCAAAAAGTATTAAAGAACTGTGGAAAAATGCGAGATTTATTAAAATCACCGAGGCCGGTTTCCGCGAAAGCAAGTCACACAATGTTCAGGAAATTTAATATTGACATTTAATATACATTGTTATAAAATCTATTAAGAAAATGGAACAGTATGAATGGAACGAAGAAAAAAATCAATGGTTAAGAAACAATAGAAATTTATGCTTTGAAGATGTTATTATAGCGATTGAGAATCGTCGAATTTTAGGTAGGACTAAACATCCAAATCGGAAAAAATATGCAAATCAAAAAATCCTTATTATTGAAATCAATAATTATGCCTATTATGTTCCTTATGTAATTAAGAAAAAAATTATATTTTTCAAAACTATAATTCCCAGTCGAAAATTAACAAAACTTTATCAATTATAACCCAAATAATATGAAAGATCTAAAATTATCAAAAGAAGAAAAACAGATATTAAAAGACGTTGAGTCTGGTTTATATATTAGTGAAAAATTAACTAATAAAGAGATTGATCGTTTACAACAAATTGCTAAAAACACTATCCAACTACGAAAAACAAAAAACGTGAATATTCGCATCCGCGAAGATGATTTAAATAAACTTAGGGTTAAAGCACAAGCAAGCGGAATTCCATATCAAACAATGATATCTGTTTTAATTCGTCAATATACCTCTGATAAACTGCAGGTACAGATATAAATTTATTTTGATACGATAAATAAAATTCCAGTGAGAGAAAATATCAAGCCTATTAAAACTTTAAAAGTTATCGGTTCAGAAAGAAAAATAAATCCGCAAAGTGTTACAAATATAAGACTCCCAACCCTAATCAAAGGAAATAAAGTTGAGATGCTCTGACCCCTTGACAAAAGATAGAAAAGAAAGATGCCTCCTATTCCTACTAACACCCCCCCCCAGTAAACTTAGCATTAAATGATTTGAGTTGTATTTTATAGGAAATTTTCGAAAGATTAAAAAAATTAAAATAAGAAGAGGTGATAGGGTTGCTCCAAGATTAAAAACAAAAGAGAGGAGTTGATCATTGGTTGAACCCGATGATAATTTTCGAAGAAAATCAGCTGTGCCCCATAAAATTGCAACTAAAACAATCAAAATGTAATTCATGTATTTTTATTAAATTTAATTAGCTTATTTACTGAATCTTTGTTTTGTGCCGGGAGAGGGAGTCGAACCCTCACGAGGTTGCCCTCACAGGTTTTTGAGACCTGTGCGTCTGCCATTCCGCCACCCCGGCTATCACATATTTACGTCTGCCCCCGCCTAAACGGCGGGACTAACTGTCAGTAATGCTCACTGCCGTATCGCAAACTGACAGTTGAGCATTCCATCACCCCAGCTTATCTGAAATTATATCAAAACCTAATCATTTATTTCCCCTTGAAATAATATCTACATAAGATTAACATATGTCTTATGAGTGGTATTATCCAAATTAATAACCAACCTGCACCTAAAAAAGGACAAGTCAAGCTACAATTAATTTTCGAAGAAGACCTAAAAAAAAACTCTCAAACGCTAAAAAACTTTAAAGACAAGATTCAACGGGAAGACTTTAATGGTAAAGAAGGCGAAATGTTAACAGTAGAAAATTATGAGGACTATCAACTACTTGTGTTTATTGGAGCTGGAAAACAAGCAGAGTTTAACTTAATAAAATATAAAAATATTTTAGCAGATGGTTTTAGGATCATTACAGGTAAAAAGTTTTCAGAAGTTGTAATGGTTCATCACTCCGTTTGTAGTAAAGATTATTTAAATCTTGGTAAAGCAATTAGTCTTGTGCTTTATTTATCCAATTATCGTTTTATTAAACATCGAAATAAAAAATATCAGGAAAAAGACGTCACAATAAAACAATTGAACTACTATTGCGAAGAAATTACTTTAGAAGATCAAAAGATACTAAAGCAGGGAATTGAAGCTGGTCGGTTGATATCAAATGGCGTAATTTTATCAAGAGATTTAGTTAATGAACCGGCATCACATCAACATCCTGACGACATGGTTAATCAAGCAAATATCATAGCAAAAGAAAGTAATGGAAAAATAACAGTAGAAGTTTTGGATGAAAAGGAATGTAACAGATTAGGAATGGGTGCATTTTTAGCAGTGGCAAAGGGAAGTGAGAGACCGGCTAAGTTTATTATTTTGAAATATAAAAATCAAAAGTCGAAAGTCAAAAGTCAAAATTACAATTCAAAAGTAAAAAATATTTGCCTAGTCGGAAAATCAATAATTTTTGATTCCGGTGGCTTATCTCTTAAACCATCTGACTCGATGATGGATATGAAAATTGACATGGCAGGCGGAGCTACAGTTTTAGGTGTTTTCAAAGTTTTGGCACAATTGGATAATATTGAACATTTAGTTTATGGCATTTTACCAGTATGCGAAAATATGCCTTCAGGAAAAGCAATGCGGCCTGGAGATATTGTTACTGCTTTGAACGGAAAAACAATTGAGATTTTAAATACTGATGCAGAAGGAAGGCTGACCCTAGCTGACGCATTATCTTATTCGGAAAAAAAATTGTTTCCGGATTTAATTATTGATTTGGCAACCTTAACTGGAGCATGTATGGTCGCGCTTGGAAAAGAAATTACTGGAATGCTGGGAAATCAAGATTGCGGTTTACAATTAGTTGAGAATTCTGCGAAAAATACTGGTGAACAACTTTGGAGGCTTCCGCTTTATAAAAGATATTTTAAGAAGATGACAAATGGAATTGCTGACATAAAAAATGTTGGTGGTGGTCGTTGGGGAGGAACTATAACTGCTGCATTATTTCTAAATGAGTTTATTGAAAAAATAGCTTGGGTACATTTAGATATCGCCGGTTCAGCGTATAATGATGAAGCTTCTTATGGCATAGTGACGAAAGGGGGAACAGGCTGGGGAGTGGAAACTTTACTTGATTTAATTACAAATTATTAAATAATAAAATAAATAAATGAAAACAAATACGGTTAATCTTTTAAAAACAGATAATATTATTAAAATTGGAAAAGAAGAGTTGTTATCTTCTGCTTTAAGTAAACTATCAAGTTCTCATGACGCAGCTTTTGTATTTAACGACGAAAAAAAAACAGAATTCGCAGGTTTAATTAATCCGTATTTTTGTTTAATCAAATCTTCCCTTCCAGCCAATACTAAAGTTAGTCACTGTTTATTCCATCCCCCAAGAATATATACGAACTCTTCAATATCAAAAGTCGCGCAATCAATGAATGATTCAAAAATTCATTATTTACCGGTTTTTAATGAACAAAATGCCGTGATGGGAATAATTTCTGCTCGTAGGATGTTAACAGCTCTTCAGGATAGTCAAGTTTTTAAAGTTTCAATTGCTTCAATCTTAAAACAAAACAAAAGACCCTTAGCAATTGTAAATGAAAATGATTCCATTTCTACCGCCGTTAATCTTTTTAAGATAACTAAACTGTCAAAGTTGATTGTGGTTAATAAAGAAGGAAGATTAAAGGGGCTATTAAGCTATTACGATTTAATTAATTTCTTAATTACTCCAAAACATAAAGAGCATCGTGGAGATAAAGTTGGTGGAAAAACAAATTTTAATTCACAGAAAATAAGTAATTTTTCAAAAACATATATCTTAACATTATCTGAAAAAGACACGATGGATGTGGCATTAAAAATGATTATTGAAAAGAAGATTGGAAGTGTGGTTATCATTGATTTAAATCGAAAGCCAATTGGAATAATTACAACAAAAGATTTTTTAACTCTGATTATTCGAAATGAAAAACAAAAATTAATAGAAATTACTGAAAAAAATTTATCAAAAAACAATCGTTATGTTGTAAAAAGGTTTTTTCAACATTTCAAAAAAACCGTATATAATTTACCCGATATTGTCCGGGCAAAACTTTTTGTTTCTGAAAATAAACAGGGCGGTTTATTTAAGGTCGTTCTTTCGTTATTCCCAAAAAAGGGTAGTATTAAAGTGATTTCACGAGAGGGAAAAAATCTGAAAAAAGTTTTGAAAGAAGTTAAAAATAAATAACTAATGAAAGAGCGAATCATTCTGCTTTTAATTTTTTGTGTCGCGATTTTCTTCAGGTTTAACAATCTAAATTGGGATAATAATTTTCACTTGCATCCGGATGAAAGGTTCTTGACAATGGTTGGAACTGCGCAAAAAATTCCAAGCAATATTTTTGATTATTTTAACCCAAAAACCTCAACTCTAAATCCGACCAATATTGGTTTTCAGTTTTTTGTATATGGCACCTTTCCTTTAACGATAAATAAAATATTTGCGTATTTAGTTGACACGGACAGCTATAATGGCTTGACAATTTTAGGACGATTTTTATCAGCTTTAGCTGATTTGACTGTGGTTTATTTTGTTTATAAAGTCACAGAACTAGTTCAAGGAAAAAACAAAACATTAAAATATTGGGCAGCTTTTTTTTATGCAATTTCTGTTTTACCGATACAGCTATCTCATTTTTATGCGGTTGATAGTTTTTTAAATTTGTTTATGTTTGGATCGTTTTACCAAATGCTAAGGATTGATCACGATCCGCTTCGTCAAAGCGTTAGCGAGGTGAGCCGACCCCTACAAAGAATAATTTTGTCCGCCGTATTCTTTGGTATTGCCATAGGTTGTAAGATCACCGCAATTTTTATTTTACCATTAAATTTAATTTTACTAATAAAGACGGGTTTCACATCATTGTCATCGCGAGCGAACCCCGACGTACGTCGGGGGAGCGTGGCGATCCCGTTACCAATAGGACAATTTATATTAAAAGTAGTTTTGTTTAGTATTTTGTATCTTTTAATTAGCTATATATCAGTTCGAATTGCAAACCCCTATTATTTTGAAAACCCTGCCTTTTTTAATCCGGAGATAAACAAAATTTTTATGAGCAGTATTCAGTCATTAAAATTATTAACGATCAAAGACATAAATAGTTATTATCCACCAATGATCCAATGGTTGTCAAAAGATAGTATAACGTTTAGTATAGTCAATAATACTTTTTTTGGCCTAGGACTTGCTCAAGCGATAATCACATTGATCGGGGTCATATTATTAGTGTCGCAAGGAATAAAAAAATTACTTGCAAAATCGTTATTTATAGATAATAAATTAATCACGCTATTAGTGATGATTTTATGGGTAACAGGATTTTTTATTTATCAAAGTTTTCAAGCTACTCCAACTCTCCGATATTTTATTATTATTTACCCATTCTTTGCTATTTTCGCAGCTTTTGGAATAAATTATTGTTTTAGTATTTTAAAAGATATTGTTAAATCAAAAGCGATCCTAACTACTAGCTACTTTATCCTAACTACTATCTTCTTAGTTTGGCCTTTAATGTTCTCTTCAATATACATGACAAAAAACTCACGAGTAGCTGCGTCAGAATGGATATTTAAAAATATTCCAAACAATAGTTTAATTTTAAGTGAGTATTGGGATGATGCTTTGCCAATGTCAATGATCGATAGCTATGGAAAACAATTTAGAGGAGAAGCTTTAACAGTTTTTGATCCTGACACACCGGAAAAATGGACAAAAATAAATCAGCAACTAAATCAAGCAGATTATTATATTCTTTCATCCAACCGGGCGTGGGGGAGTATTCCATTAGTTCCGGAAAAATATCCCCAAGGTAGCAAGTTTTATCAAGATTTTTTTGCAGAGAAATTGGGGTATAGAAAGATTAAAGAATTCACTTCATATCCATCACTGCGCTGGTTGGGGATTCCTATTGATTTTCCCGATCAATGGAGTGACGAAGCCTTTACTGTCTATGATCATCCAAAAGTGATGATATATGTTAATAAAAGTAAAATATGATTATCCCCACATATTCTTTTAATAAAATAATAAATCCTCCGTTTTACGTTAAGCAAGAAACTGAGGAGATAATGAAAAGAATTTCAAATAAAATACCTGACTTTCGAATTGTTGACTTTGGCGCTGGGACGGGAAGATTAACTATTCCGTTACTTAAGAGCAATTTTAATATTATCGCGGTCGATATTGATAATAAATCATTAATACAATTAAGGACAAATACTCAGAAGATAAGAAAAATAAAAAATCTTAAGACGGCAAATACTATTAACAGAAAAAATTACTACTCATATATTGTAGGAAGTGACATTTTACACCATATTGACATTAATAAATATTTTATGGTTTTATATAAGGCATTAAAATATGATGGGAAAGTTATATTTTCAGAGCCAAATTCATGGCATATTTTTTGGTGGTTTTTCGTTATTATGTTTTTAAACTTTAATGAAGAAAAAGGGATAGTTCATTGTAATTGTTTTTCATTAAGAAAAGAATTAAAACAGGCAGGTTTTCGTAATATAAAAATTGATGGGTTTGGATTATTCCCACCTCAAATATTTGCAAATATTAAAATATTATTAAGGTTGAATAATATTCTAGGTAGCTTACCCATTCTGAAATGCTTTTCTTTCAGATTAATAATAGAAGCTTCAAAATAATTAGATTTTTGTAGCAAAAAGAAATTTAAGATAACTGTGAACAGAATTGTTTTTTTCAATCAATTTAAATCCGTTTTTTGTTAGCTTACGCTTTAAGAGCAGATATTTTTTTCTCATGATGTCGTCAAATAGATGAATTTCGAAAGCAAAATGGTCAACCTTTCGTAAATTATTATTAGAAGTATTATTAATAATCTTGTATTCACCTCCTTCACAGTCAATTTTTAAAAAATTAACTTTTTTTATGTGTTTTTCTTTAAAAATTGGCTCAAGTGATATCACAAACTTCTTATTTATATCAATATTAGAACAGTTATTCTGAACAATATTCTTTTTCAGTAAAAAAATCCTTTCATCATTAATCTCAAACGAATAAACTTTTTCAGCGTTTTTACTTGCTAAAATACTAAAATCTCCAATTGATGCTCCAATATCAATTACAATATCTTTTTCTTTTAATTTTCTTATTTGTTCGTATTGTTGATCTAAAATAACTTCTTTTAACGTCCAAATATCCATTAAATTTGAAACCCATAAATTAACTCCTTTATTCGTCTTAATAAGAACGGGATATTTTATAAAAACAAATGGAATTATCCAATAATTAGTCTTTTGCAGTAATGTTTTTATAGATATTAAATAGTATTTTAAGGCGTTAAATTTCATTTTTTTTAGTTAAGATGATAAATAATGCTGAAGATTTCTTATTACTATAATTAAGACAGGTATTTTTTTCAACAAAATCAATTATTAATTTTGAAGGTTTAAATAAATTAAACGACCATTTACCGAATAGTTTATAAATAATTAGCGAAGGAAGTGAAAGATAATGAAACAAGTCAAGATAATTAGCATTTTTGGGAGAGATATAGCCTTCAGTTTTTTTTATTGTAAAACCGCATTTTCCCAATTTTGAGTTCCATTTTTGCTCACTCAATAAACTAAAATGCTCCTGTTTTTTACGTAACCAATTGACATAAATTTTCCCCAGTATTTTGCTTCCGAATAAATGTTTTTCCCAATTGGTAGTCATTACAGTAGTCATAAAAATACCATTGGGTTTTAGGACACGGTAGACTTCCTTCAATACCACATCAAGATCGGAAATATGTTCAAGAACACAGTTTGAGATAACGGTTTTAAAATAATTGTCAGGGTAGGGGATTGTTTTACCATCATAAAAGGCTACTTTTTTATATATTCCTTTTTTCTCTGCTTCTTCGGCACGACTATTTATTAGATCTAATCCGACGTCAATTGATTTTTTCCCAAAAACTGTTTCAGTAAAAAAACCATCGCCGCATCCAAAATCAAGAATAGGTTGCTTTATTGTTTTTTTATTTTGATAAAACAGCATTGCTTCTTGTGGTCTAATCAATGCCATAAACAGGGGCCGGTTTTCTATATATTTTCGAATAAAATATTTAATATCTTTTTTCATACAAAAGTTACACTACATTATATTGTTATAATGTAGTGAGTAAATTTTCATAAAATTTATAAGTTTTATTTATATCAAAAATTGATTTTGCATTTGCAATAAGTGTTTCATTGGTATATCGAGTATGCTTCTTAATTACAATTATTATTGCTTTAGCGATTGCGTTTGCATCTTTTGGAGGGGTAATGATTCCCATATTGGTTAATTGAATTGGTATACGGACACCTGGCAAATCAGAAGCGATTACTGGTGTTCCACATAGCATTGCCTCTGCTTGTACCATTCCGAATGCTTCGGTTTGATTGATTGAAGGTAGAACTAAAACAGATATTGATTTATAAAAATTAATTAAATTATTTCCTTCGAGATTTCCGAGCATTTGATAGGAAACTCGACTATTATTAAGTGATTCAATAATCCTTTGGTAATACAACATTTCACCAGCGACTTCCTTTCCATATGGACCAGCTAACAATAAACGGGTATTATTTTTTGTTTTTTTTATCTTTTGAATTGCTCTAATTAAATATTCCAATCCTTTTTCAGTTGCGATTCTTCCTGCATAACCAATAACAATATCGTTATTTCGTAAAGACACGTTTAATTGTGTTTCTTGTTGCATTGTGTTCTTAATTTCAATCGGAGGTAATATTATTTTGATTTTCTTGTTAAAAATTTTACCTACCCACGTGCTGTTAACATAATCTTGCGTATATCCAACAATTACCTGACTGAAAGATAATTGTAGATAAATTGATACATTGAGGAAAGATGTAATTATTTTTGAGACTAGAGAATGATCTGAAAAAACAAGACAATGAAATATACTAATAATTTTTATTTTATATAATTTAGAAATAAGCGCTAATAAAATTCCCTCAAAATTAGGTATGTTTAAGATAACTAAATCACTATTTCTAATATTTTTTATGAAACATATTACTGATTGCGGTGAGATAAAACCTTTGGAAATTTTAAACCAATAGGGTATTCGAATAATCTTTATTTGATTAACTGTTTCTTTATCTAATAACTTGTTATTATGTTTAAAAGTTATGATTGTGACTTGATGTTTCCTTGATAAATTAGATAATAGTTTAAAAGGATAGGTGGTTATACCAGACGTATAAGGATAAAAATATGGAGAGAAAAACAAAATCCTCATAAGTTATTTTTTTGCCATTTTATTAAAGAATCGACTCCTTTTTCAAAACATATTAGTGGTTTCCAATTAAGAAGTTTTTTCGCCTTTTTATTTGCAGAAACGAAATAAGGTTGATCGCCAAGTCGGGAAGGTTGGTAAGTAATTTTTATTTGGTTATTAATTTTTTTTTCTAAAATCGTAATCACTTGATTAAGTGAAAAAGTATTATTAATTCCTCCACCGACATTAAGGGCTTGTCCCGATACTTTATTAATATTTTTTATCGCAAGATCATAAGCTCGAATTAAATCATCTACGTGAAGGAGGTCTCGAACTTGATAACCGTCTCCAAAAATTGTAATCGGCTGTTTTCTAATTATCTGTTTTGAAAAATGCGCGACCCAGCCTTGGTCCTCAACGCCGAGCTGATGAGGCCCATAGATACAAGATTGACGGAATACAACAGTTTTTAAGTTATATATACGTGCAAAATCTAAAAAATATAAATCAGTTGCTCCTTTTGAACATCCATAAGGAGAGATAAAATCAACTGGCTCAGTTTCGTCAATTCCTTGAGGATGACAAACATCAATATATTGTTTTAGATTTTTATCTAAGATAGTTTGATGTTTCGAAAGATTTCCATAAACTTTATTAGTTGAAGCGAATAATAATGGAATATGAGGACAATAATTTTTTACAGTATTTAATAATAAAAAACTGTCATGCAAATTATTCTCAAAATCATATTCTGGGTTTTTAATTGAAGTGGTAACTGCGGTTTGTCCAGCTAAATGAATAATCGCGTCAGCTGATAATAGCTCATTTTTATATGATTTGATATTTCCAGCGCTACATTTAATTATTTTAATATTCTTAGGATAAGATTTCGTTAAAAAGTGAGCATTTTTTTCGACACCTCTTCGACTGAAGTTATCAATTAATACAACTTGACTTTTTTGTTTTGCAAAATGAATGGCGCAATTAGTTCCGATAAAGCCTACTCCTCCAGTAATTAATATTTTCATGTTAATTTATTTATATATTCAATAGCGCGTTTAAGATATGGGAACTTGTTTAGATATGTAGTATTTTTGTCGATTAGATTATATATCCAAAAAATTTTTGTTTGTTTGATTTCTTTTTTAGTGACTTTATTTAGATAATTAACAATGTCCCAATTATCTTCAACATAAATATCAAGATTAAGTTTTTTAATCATTTTTTCTTTAAAAAGGTGTGGTTGTTCATTTTTTATGTTATGATAATAACCTTTTAGAAACTTTTCACCTTTTATTTTTTTAATCCATGAATGAAAATCGTTTTTTAGAAAATCAAAACGTGCAGTGATAATGTACGCTTCAATTTTTCCTGATTGTGCAAGTTTTACTAAATCAGTAAGACCTGGCGCTGTGATAAAGCTGGACCAGTGAAAAATACGCCAAATTTGTTTTTCCCAGTTAGATTTGGGGTAATAGAACTTAAGACCTTTCTTATGAAGAAAATTACTTTTAAAAATTGAAATTATTGGGCGCACAATTCTCGCTGGGTTGTAAAGGATGACTCCGTCAAGATCAAAACCGACCTTAAGAATTTTCTTTGGCATAATAAATTATTTGACGTACAATGTTCTATAATATCTATTTACGGGCGAAGTCCCCTGCCGAATGGTAGGGGATTGTGCTTTTTTCATTTGTAAATTATACTAAATTAAGTTTATAAAGTTTATCATTAATATTATGCTTCCTGTTTTTCTTAATTTACAATTTATCAAAATCTATACGCAGGGATTATTTTTAATCCTAGCTTTTTTTTGGGGAAGTTATTTATTATGGAAGCTGATAAGACTAACGTCATACAAAGAAGAAGAAATCTTTGACTGTTTATTTTCAGGTATTTTTAGTGGATTATTTTTTGGACGCTTGGTATATGTTATATTAAATTTTTCAAAATTTGGGTTTGATCCGATAAAATTTATTTTGGTTAATGGTTTCCCGGGTTTTAGTATTATTGGAGGAATTTTCGGTTTTATACTTTCAATCTTTTTATTTTCAAAAACTATAAAAACTACATTTGATGAAATAATTGATTATTTTATTCCGTCGATATTTTTAGCGTTAGCATTTGGTAAGCTGGGTGGTTTTTTTTCCGGAAGTGAACTTGGAAGTAAGACAAATTTTGTGCTAAGTTTAAAATATCCAGGGCTAAACGGAAAATATCATTTAACTGCATTTTATGAAGCTTTATTGTTTTTCTGCGGATTTTATTTAGCATATGTGATATTAATGTTAATTCGCAAAAATCAAGGAAGAAAAGGTCTGAATTGGTATTTTTTTATTACTTGGTTTGGTGGCGTATATTTTTGGTTTGACAAACTGAAAGATAATCATTTATACTTCCTGAACTGGAGTTTTAATCAAGTGATTGGTTTATTATTACACTTGACAGGAGTTTTATATTTCTTGTATTATTTCAGGAGACAAATTATCAAAAAAATTAAAAATTTTATTAGTTTAATAATTAACAATGTCAAAAAAATTATCGGTAAAATTCATCAAAGAACAAAAAGTCGCATTAGAAAAGGAAAGGAAAACAATACAGGAACAAGTTCTTGAACTAAGGCAGGATGATCCTTTTTCTGATCCAGGCCACATTTCGGATAACGCAGCCGTGGATACAGACGTTCGTGAACAGGTCGGTCATGCTAATATTGAAGCACAGATAAAAGACTTAGAAAAACGTTTAATAACGATAGACCTTGCCTTAGATAAAATTTCTAAAAATCGTTATGGGTTTTGTCAAAAATGTAATATTCAAATACCCATTGACAGATTGGAAATTGTTCCGGACGCTGTTTCATGTATGAAATGCGAGAATAAATAATTCAGTTTTCAAGTATACTTAAATGTATATATGAAGGATATTGCTCCATCAATTTTTTTAAATTTTTCTTTATTTTTATTAGTGCCTTTTGTGGCAGCGTATTTATTAAAAAAAGTACGTATTTCACCCTTAATCGGTTATATTATCGGTGGATTAATATTAAATAATTTTTTTTCAAACGCAATATCACGAGAGCTTATTAATAATTTTGCATACTTCGGAATAATCTTTCTTTTGTTTACAGTCGGATTAGAAACCCGCTTTGATAAGATGATTAGTTTGCGTAGATTTATTGTTTTGGGTGGCCTTCTGCAAATATTATTTTCTATTTTTTTTGTTGGTATCATTGCTTTGATTTTTAATTTCAGCCTACTTCAGTCTCTTTTAATTGGAATAGCATTATCATCATCATCAACATCATTAGTGGCAAAAATTATTCAAGATAGGGGAGAGGAAAATTCATTCCTAGGTGAATTAGCTCTTGGAATTTTGATTTTCCAGGATTTTGCCTTTATTCCTTTTGTTATAATTTTTAACTCACTTACTTACAAAGTTACTTCATTCGGGCCAATATTATTAAAAATAATTATTGATATGATAGTGGCAACGATTGTGTTATGTTTTGCCTATTATTTTGGTCAAAAGGTTCTTCCGATCGTTTTTAATAAAATCGCCCGTTCTTCACGTGAGTTGTTAAATTTATTTATTATTCTATTTATTTTTTTAGTAGGCTATGTTTCTTCGTTGGTAGGATTACCGATTTTAGTAAGTATTTTTGTCGCAGGAATTATCATCGCGCAAACGATGGAGCATTATCATATCTTTTCTCAAATACGACCACTGCGGGATATACTTGCTATTATTTTTTTTATTTATATTGGAACTAATATTAATCTCGGAATGGTTTTCCCCCAACTTCCTCAGATTTTATTATTTACATTGATTGTAATTTTGATTAAAGGATTGATTATCATAACGATCTTTACCATATTTCGATTACAATCAAAACTATCATTTTATTTGGCAATATTCCTTTTTCAAATCGATGAAGATGCTTTTATACTTGCCTCACTTGGTTATAAAAATGGAATGTTCAGTCAGGATCAATACCTTTTTATAATTACTTCAGTTTTAATAAGTCTAATAATCACACCGATTCTTATTAATAATAAGGAAAAAATATATGAATTTTTACGAAAGTTTATTAAGCGCTTGTTACCCTTTATAGATTCGTATATCAGTCATAGAATTGATTCAGACTCAACTAGCATTGATGTGTTAAATATTAAAAATCATGTGATAATTTGTGGATACGGAAGAATTGGTGCGCACATTGGTCGCGCTTTGTTAATCGCTGATATTCCTTTTTTAGCGATTGATTATAATTTTTTTACTGTTAATAAAGCTAAAAAAATGGGGGTAAATATTATTTATGGTGATCCGACCGATCCGAACATTCTTGATTACGCCGAAGTTGAGACTGCCATGGCCCTTATTCTTGCTTTTCCAGAGCATGTATCTCAAGAAAGCATTATTATTAGTGCAAAGTCAGTAAATAAAAATATTATTATTATTAGCCGTGCACATCAAAAAACGGAAAAGCAAAGAATGAGGGATTTGGGAGCTGACTTTGTTATTCAACCGGAAACAGAAGCGTCAATATCGATTATCAAAAAATTATTTCTTTTGAGACAAATGCCTAGAGAAGAGATTGTCAGACATCTTCAGTATTTGAAAAAAGAAGAAGAGGGGATATGAAAAAACAAGGTAATAATCAATACAAAAATAAAATACTTTTTATCAGCATTGCTTTTGTGGTTGTTGGAATATTGTTTAACCAATTTCGTAATTCGTTATTTATCGTAAGGCCAGATCGATTAAATATAGTTTTTTATGGACAAAATTTAACTTTTTACTCACTTGACCTTGAGAACAGAATTCACTATCGGATAACTCTTTCTCCTAATATTCGCATGACCGTCCCTGGTGGATATGGTGAGTATCGAGTTGGCTCGTTGGGAAAATTAATAAGTCTTGAAAAAAATCCGAAATTACTACAAAAAACATTTTCAGCCGCTTTTTCAAACTTTACTCATATATATTTTTATCCAGACACCAAATTAATTTATCAAAAAGAGAATGACAGTAAAAAACCGCTACCTTCGTTCAAGCAGCTCGTTAGCGATAAAAGTAATGCTAGTTGGTTTGATCGACTTTACCTATTTATGTTGTTTTTTTCCCAAGGGAGGGATATTAATCAAAATATTGCAACTTTAGTAATTACCGATAAGGAAAATGACCAGAATTGGCAAAGAGAAAAGTTTACGAATAAATATCTTGGTTATTGGTATAGCAAGAGTTTACGTCAAGAACGTGCTAATGTTCAAATCATTTATCAAAAAAACTACCGTACTGCGTTGTTGTTAAGTGATGTTATTGAGGGAAATGGTATCAAGATTGTCGATCTTACTGAAAATCTTCAACAACTAAATAATTCTAAATGTTTAGTAGAATATAATAGTCTTAAGGTGATAAAGACAGTTGATGCGATAAAAAATTTTTTACAGTGTGATAAGTTACAAACTAAAACAAACTCGGTAGATATTATTATTCGACTGAATAGTCTGGAAAAAGACTGGGAAATTGATTAAAAAATATGATTTATATATTCGTTAGTATTTTGTTGATATCGATCATTATTGCAATAATTTCTATGCGGGATTACAGTCTTTCATCATCGTTAAAGAAAATAATTACCGGGAGAACAAGAAAAGGTTCAATAATTTTTTTCAAAAAACAAATAAAACATTATTCTTCATCCTCTTCAGATTGGACTGGAAGAAAATTATCTTCGTCTAGTTCATTTTCTAAACGACTAACGTCTGATGAGTCTTCATCCCACAACTCTTCTTCAACATCATCTTCTTGATCGTTTTTTTCATCCTGATTTATTTTGTTAAGTTGAGATTGAATATTGCGTGGAAAGGATAGGTAGTTCGCAACTTTTTTACCTTTCTTTATTTCTCTGATGAAAATTACAACATACGTCAAATCACTTTCTTTTACAAAGGCTTCATAGATACTGTTAGCTTTGATGAAGTGAGACAATCGTCTTGAAAGATCGTCTGGAAGAGAGCCGATGTATTCGTTTTCCTGTGTACGTATTTCAATTTTTCGTTTTTTTTGTATTAAATTAACAGGTTGTCCTATTGTAATAGCGGCAATAATATTTTTTTGTCCAATATTTACTAGATGTACGTTTTTTGTTTTCCCGGTAATTTCAAGAAATTGATTTAAATCTATTGCGGTATTTTTTTTATTACTTTTATATCCTTTTTTTTCCAGAATTCTTACTTTTTCTAAATTAATTTGTGCTAGACGATTGAGAGGTTGGAGTTTAAGTGCTTTTTGATAGTATTTTCGCGCTTCTTTCCAATCTCCAATTTTAAAATTGATATAACCTAATCTTAACAATGTTGAAACGTCCGGCTCAAGTTCAAGCATTTGTTGATTGTATATGATCGCTTTTTTCCATTGAGAGTTTAAAGCAGCCTCAATTGCCAGTTGTTCTAAGTGTTCGAGATCAGTCATAAATAGCAACAAGTATACCACTCTTATGCTGGTTTGCAATCAAAAAATTTTATCGCAGCAAAGCAGCTTAGAGAGGTATATACCCGAAGTTCTGCAATGAGCAGAACGAAGGGTGCATATGTTTTTTTTATTGATTGTCAAGTATAATAAAAATGATACGAATACGACAAATATAAGAAAGCGAATGACACGAATATACGAATAAAACCTTGAAGACGAAATTCGCATATTCGCAGCATTCGTATAAAATTTGTAAATTTGTATCATAACTATGTCCGGACATTCAAAATGGGCAAACATTAAACGAAAAAAAGGAATCAATGATAAAGCTAAATCAAAGCAATTTACTAAGATATCACGGTTAATTACGATGGCGGTTTTGGAAAATAACGGGGTAACAAATCCCGACAATAATTTTAAACTCCGTCTTGCAATTAATCAGGCGCATAATGCTAATATGCCAAAAGACGGCATTGTCCGAGCAATTGAAAAGGGGAGTGGTGAAAACAAAAGCAATCTTAAGGAGGTGGTTTATGAAGCGTATGCCGTCCACGGAGTCGCTTTAATTATTTACGCAACAACAGACAATGTAAATCGGACATCATCAGAAATAAGGTCGATTTTAGAGCGAGGTGGGGGAAAATTGGCAAATCAAGGGGCTGTGTCATATCTTTTTAGACGATGCGCGGTAATTGATTTAGATAAAGCAATCCATAATGAAACCGAGGCTTTGTCGTTAGCTGAAAAATTAAGTGCGTATGATATTCAGGATGATGAGAAAAACACAACCATCTACTTTCCTTTCGCAAACATTCACATACTTAATGAGTTGCAAAAAGACTATCAGATTAATGCCAGTCCAGAATTATGCTACCAACCATTAACAAAAGTTACTATTGAAAAAACTGAAGATTTTGAAAAGGTTATAAGCATCATAAATTTACTTGAAGAGCATGAAGACGTTCATAATGTCTTTGCTAATTATGATTAAAAAATACTTTAATTTAATAAATAATAGGATAACTAAATATGACAAGCGAATGCGGATAGTTGTAGGATCTCTTCTCATGGTTGCGGTTATGTTAATCGCAACTTTTTATTTTTTTGATAAAGCGTGGATTTTTATTCCTACTTTTTTATTAGTTACCTATGTTGTTACTTGGTTTACAATCAGTGAAGGTATCAGAAAGGTTGAGTGGATAATGTTGTTTATCATGCCTCTTTTATTTACAATTGCGATATATTTTTTTTATTTTTTATTTCCAGTTCGTTGGTTGACGCGTTTTCCTTTTGTTGTTTTTTATGGTTTGTCACTATATGCCATACTTTTATCCTCCAACATTTTTAATGTAGGTGTTAAAACAAACTTGCAGTTATACCGGGCGGCATTTTCCGTTAACTATTTTTATCAAATATTTACTATTTTTTTAATTATTAATGTTATTTTGTCATTGCAACTAAGTTTTATCATTAATGGCGTGCTTGTTTCAATACTCTCAATAGTAATGTTATTGCATTTGTTATGGACAGTGAAATTAGATTTAGCAATAGAAAAAGAAATCTGGTTTTATTGCATTGTAATGGGATTAGTTATGGGTGAGTTGGCAATATTACTATCTTTTATTCCAATGAGGGCAGCCATTAGTGCGTTGCTGATTTCAGCGACTTATTATAGTTTAGCCGGTCTTATTTATAGTTATTATAATCAACGTTATTTTAAAGAAATTATTCGAGAATATATTTTTGTAATTATTTTTGTAATTCTAATTGGATTTTTATCTTTAAAATGGTAGGACAAATTTTTAATGAGGACAATAAAAGTAGAGGAGAGGGGAGGAGTGGAAAAGAAACGGTCGTGAAGAATATATCCTATAGTTAGTAAATACTATAAGACATATTTAATACGTACGTATAAATATAATTAATCTGCGTTAATAAATAATTGGTTTTTTATTTCAAAACAAAGCTAAAAAGTAAAGATTGGATTGTTATGATGCTCCCTTTTATCCAATACTGGCAGGAGTATGTGTGGATAACTTTAAACAAATAGCTTCATTATTCGTACTTTGGCTTATCATAACAATCTAAAATAAAGAATAGTCTAATGAATTTGGTTATCAATATAGCTTTACAATTAATATTGTAGAGCGTAACAATAGTCTAAATCGTATGAAATATAGAGATCTATTTAGGAGAGAGTAAGGTATAATATTAGCCTCAAAAAAATAGATTTAGACTATTCTGACATTCCAAGTATATCAATTATGAGTATAAGCAACTGCTAGATATACTATTCTAGCTTCGATAATTGTAATTTGGATTGATAAAACAAGCTAAATATTAAGTATGCGTAGAGTTACTTAGTACTATTAGAGAATAGGGTTAATTATTGGAAATAGTTATAAATTTCATCAAATTATTTGATTTATAATAAACGATTTTGATATAAGTAAGTTGAAAGAGTATAGAGGGTTAAGTATTTATTCTCCATTAGAAGGATTGATGATAATTTCTAAATTTCCCAAAAAATGACAGATAATCCTCATAGGGAAGAGAAACATATAACGTCGTAAATTATATCTTTTACGACGTCACGGAGAGTGGACTGCGGAGAAGTGGTTAGACTTTCACAATAATCCATATTATCTTATTTAATTTTAAATTTATAATTTAAAATTTTAAATTAGAGTAAGTTTACTGACATTGCTTCCCTGGTCAAAACCCCTCTTATTTTTGCTGTTTCCCAGTCCCCTTTTAGGACTTTATATTGTCAGGACAATGTCTCTAATCCTCTACTCTGTTTTATGTGTAATTTTTCTTGATGAGGGAGTCAATTTATTTGTATTTTATTAAAGCTTTTGCAAGAATTTGGAGAGATTGTTTTAAATCATTTCTATTTAATACATAAGCAATCCGAACCTGTTTTTTCCCTAATATTGGATTTTGATAAAAGCCAGCTGCAGGAGCTAACATTACAGTTTGCTTGTTAAATCGAAAGTCAGTTAATAACCATTGACAAAAATCATCTGCATTGTCGATTGGAAGATTAACAATACAATAAAAAGCACCTTCGGGTTTTTCCAAACTAACACCTGGAATTTTCTTCAAACCCTGATAAAGCAGGTTACGACGCAGTTCATATTCCTGTTTAACATCAGATAGGAAGTTTTTGGGAATATTGTTTATTTGACAAGCCATTATTTGATCGATTAATCCAGCGGACAAACGTCCCTGAGCAATACGAAGAACGCCATCTGTGATATCTTGATTTAGCGAAACAATCATCCCAAGGCGTGCACCACAAAGACTGTAACGTTTTGATAAACTGTCAATAACGATAACTTGTTTTGGTAATTGTTTCATGTAGTCAAGCAGTGATAGGTGTTTTTGGTTATCATAAACAAAATCCCGGTAGACTTCGTCTGCGATGAGAAATAGGCCATATTTTTGAGCAATTTTAACTAAGCTATTCACCTCATCTTTTGTATAAACAGTTCCGGTAGGATTGTTTGGGTTACAAATCAAAATTGCCTTTGTTTTTTTAGTAATATGTTTTTCAATCTCAGAAGCACTTGGTAAATGAAACCCAGAATCAGAATGAGTTGTAATTGCACGTAATTTTACACCATTAATGATGGCGTATGAATTATAGTTTGCATAATAAGGTTCAAAAACAATCACCTCATCATTAGGATTACAAATAGAAAAAAGAACCATACTGATTGCCTCAGAGCCCCCGCTAGTTACTTGAATATTTTTAGCCTGGATAAATGAATACCCAAGTTGTTGATAATAAGTTTTTAAGGCTTCAAGAAAGGCTGGTTCTCCTTGCGATTGACCATATGAAATTGGGTTTTTTTGCCATTTATTTAAGACGTCGATGAATACCTGTGGTGTCTTAATATCAGGGTCACCAATATTAAGATGAAAAATTTTTACTCCTTGTTTTTTTGCAATCTGTGCAAAAGGAACCAGCTTTCGAATTGGTGATGCCGGGACTGAAAGTAATCGTTGTGAAGAACTAATCATGAGATTATTATACTTAATTCGCAATGACATAGTTGCACAGATTATATATTTAGCCTCAACTGTGTTACAATAGGTTTCATGGATATTCTTACGGTAAATAATTTAACGAAAAAATTTAAAGACAAAATTGCGGTTAATAATATTTCCTTTTCATTACAGGAAGGTGAAATATTGGGTTTGTTGGGGCCTAATGGAGCCGGAAAAACAACAACTCTGCAAATGTTACTTGGAGTTTTGACTCCAACAAACGGATCAGTAGATTATTTCGGAAAAAACTTACTCCAAAATCGTACAGAAATTTTAGAAATGGTTAATTTTTCTTCAACGTATACAAAATTACCATGGAGATTAACTGTTAAAGAAAATTTAACCTTTATTTCTTATTTATATGATATAAAAAATCGCAGAAATCGAATCGAAGAGATAATTAAAATCTTTAAGATTGAAAAATTAATAAATCAACCAATGACGGAGTTATCAGCTGGTCAACTAACGCGTGTTAATCTTGCGAAGGCTTTTATTAATTATCCTAAAATTTTGCTTCTTGACGAACCCACCGCCTCACTTGATCCTGATGTGGCAACCTATATTCGTGATTTTTTATTGGAAGAACGGAAGAAATTTAATGTGTCAATCATTATCACGTCACATAATATGGCTGAAGTTGAAGAAGTTTGTGACAGGGTAATTTTTATTAATAATGGAAAGATTATAGCCAATGACACTCCGATAGGATTAGCAAAAACTATTGAGATATCTCACATTGAATTATTAGTAAAAGACGGACTCAAGAGAACTGAAGAATTTTGTCAAAAGCAAAGTTATACATATAAAATAGATGGAAGGTATATTGTAATCGACGTTAAAGAGCGGGAAATTGCCCAGTTTTTGCGCGACTTAATGGATAAGGGAGTTTATTATGATGAGATTAGTATTAATAAACCAACTCTTGAGGATTATTTTTTACAAATGACAAGAAAGATATGAAAATTCATCGAATCTATGCCGTTGTTTTGCGTTTTTTATATTTATTCAGACGAAGTTACGATAGAATGTCTGATGCGTTTTATTGGCCAACAATTGACCTATTGCTTTGGGGTTTGACAAGTATTTATTTTCGTAGCTATATGCCTGATGCGTCAAAAATAATGCTAGTAATTATGTCTGGAATTTTATTTTGGATTATTGTATGGCGCGGTCAGTACGAAATTACCGTGAATTTATTAGAAGATTTATGGAATGAGAATTTAATTAATATGTTTGTTTCACCCTTAAAGTTTGGAGAATGGATTTGGGCTTTTTTAGTTATCGGAGTAATTAAAGCGTTAATGAGCTTTTCTTTTGCAATGTTAATGGTTTTTGTGTTGTACAAAGTTAAAATTTTATTTTTTGGTTATTATTTTTTACCGATTATTGCCTTACTACTTATGACTGGTTGGGCAGTAGGATTTTTTGTTGCCGGATTAATTCTTCGTTATGGAACAAAGGTGCAGACATTTGCTTGGACTGTGGTGGCCTTAATATCTCCATTTTCCGCGATATATTACCCAATTACTATTTTGCCGAATTGGGCACAGACTGTGGCGAAATTTATTCCAACGAGCTATGTTTTTGAAGGAGCGCGGGAAATTATTATTAAGGGAAAAATCAGTCCTGATAAGCTAATTATTAGCTTCATATTAAACTGTGCTTATTTAATATTATCATTATGGTTTTTGAGAAATAGCTTTAATAAGGTTCTGAATAAGGGCTTGGTAAAGGTTTATTAATTTAAGTTTTATATAAAATGAATGTTGTTAACGTGGTTTTAACGGTTTTTGGGTTAGCATTGTTTGAGATTGTATCAAGTATTGATAATGCTGTAATTAATGCCGAGGTTTTAGCAACAATGCAACCAAAGGCACGACGTTGGTTCTTGTTATGGGGATTTTTATTTGCCGTGTTTATTGTGCGGGGTTGTTTGCCATGGGCAATAATTTGGGCGACCAGTCCAAGTTTGGGGCCGCTTGGTGCATTAACCGCAACATTTTCCGGAGATCCAAAAGTACAGCAGGCAATTGAAGCTTCATCTCCGATTTTGTTAGTCGGAGGGGGAACTTTTCTGTTGTTTTTGTTTTTACATTGGCTTTTTATGGAACAGAAAAACTTCGGGCTTCGAATAGAACCGTTTTTTCAACGCCAGGGAATATGGTTTTATGCGGCAGTATCGATTTTGTTAGCATTTATTGTTTGGAATGCGATTAAACTACATCCATTAATGGCTTTTGGTGCTGTGGTTGGGTCAACCGCTTTTTTTATTCTTCATGGATTTAAACAAAACGCTCAGGCTGAAGAAGCGAAATTATTACAAAAGGGACGTTCGGATGTAAGCAAGATTCTCTATCTTGAGGTTATTGACACAACATTTTCTATTGATGGGGTATTGGGAGCGTTTGCGTTTACCCTGTCGGTGCCGCTAATTTTGCTTGGTAATGGTTTAGGAGCTTTAGTATTGCGCTATTTGACTGTTAGTAATATTGAAACAATAAAAAAGTATCGTTATTTAAAAAACGGTGCAATGTATTCGATTCTGGTATTAGGTTTAATTATGGTACTTGATAGCTTTAATTTTCACATTCCTCCTTGGTTCTCCCCTGTTGTTACTTTCTTAATCATAGCCGTCTTCTATTATAGGTCTAAAATGGAAATGAAGAAAAAGCAAGTCAATTCTATTAAATAAAAGACTTATAGTTCTGAGTTAATTCTATAGGTCGACCATTCATTATTCCTTATTCATTATTCTAGATTCTAAATTCTATTTCACACTCCCCTTCTCCAGTTTAAATATCTTTCGTACCAATAAGTAAGATAATATTTAGGGGATAAAATTAAATCCTGAGTTGTAAGATAATCGACTTGTTCTCCACTAAAACCTTGTTTAAAAAGCGTAAGTCCGTCCCAATTTTTTGGCGTTCGACCCGGGTGATGAATTCCCCAAAAGTTATAATATTGGCAACCGCGCTTTTTTGCTTCCTTAATTGCTTCCCACTGCAATAGGTGTGATCCCGGAATCTTCGAATGAGTGGTTGCGCCTTGATGATAAAAAGCTGTGGATTTGGTGAAAACTACCAGTGCAGCTGCAATTATTTTTCCATCAGAAACTGAATTTTTACACAAGGTCAACTCGCATCCCGACTGTTGAGAAACGTCATTCTGGCTTGTCCAGAATCTTCCCATGTTGATTCTGGAGTCGTTCGTAGATATGTTATCTACTCTCTCCCCAGAATGACACATTCTATGGTTGACACTATTGTGAGAAGCAAAAATAAATAATGCATTATTTTTTTGATTAAAAGATTCAAATTCGTCTTGAATAAATTTTTTGGAAAATGGAATAAACTGTTCACGTGTAGCGGTTTGTTTATAAATTTCTAAAAAGTCGTCAATAGATTTTTGATCAGTGCGTTTTTTAATTACGACATTTTCTCGTATTGCACGGTTGATTGAGTATCGTGTGGACTTTCGCATTTGTTCTAGTAGTTTTTCTTCTGGTAAAACTAACGGCAGTTGCCATATTCTTTCGGCATGCATGTAAATTGGCGCATCTTTAAAACCGAGGTTTTTGAACAAATCTTTGTTCTCCGAATTATTTAACAAAACCGGAGCAATTCTAATAAAATCAAACTTTTCCTTTTTTGCTATTTCAGTTAAGTAATTAACTAAAGTAGATAAAATATTCTTTATTCTTAATTCATTATTTTTTATTCCAATAATTGAACCATGAGGGATAAATAAAAAATTTCCTCTTTTAGAACGGATTTTTAATATGGCATAATAGTCAAAATGTGTGGTGTTTTTGATGATAACGGGACTTTAAATAAAAGTACCATTTAATAAAATTAATCTTTCTTTTTCTTGTTAATCCTTTATGTACTGACAGTTTTTGTTTTAGAT